>OJPY01000615.1_pt1 | contig 11844 bp, 9 predicted proteins | sample 1598651 | NCBI WGS metagenome assembly OJPY01 (sample SAMN03922492, study PRJEB24848) | human gut metagenome | isolation source: stool sample | host: Homo sapiens | place: Germany | collected 2011-05 | reverse complement strand
GCCGGGCATAGCGGCGGGCAAACTCCCGCCCGATGCCGGAAGAAGCGCCGGTGATCCAGACAGTTTTGGTTGACATAAGCATTCTCCTTTTCTGCGGAAACTCCATTGCCTCTATTCTATCACGGCAGCGGGTGAGAATCCATGCAAAAATTCAAGGAAAAGCTGTCCCTTGTTGCCCGGGAAAATTTGGAGTATAATAGACTCAAAGAACAGCGCACTGACGCAGGAGGAAAGAAAAATGAACAAACCGGTATTGGTGGTCATGGCTGCCGGCATGGGCAGCCGTTACGGCGGCATGAAGCAGATCGACCCGGTGGGCCCCAAGGGTCAGCCCATTGTGGAGTACTCCCTGTATGATGCCCACCGCGCAGGCTTTGAGACCGTGATCTTTGTCATCAAGCATGAGATCGAGGAGGCTTTCAAAGCCGCCATCGGTGACCGCGTCTCTCAGGGTATGAACGTGAAATACGCTTTCCAGCAGCTGGATGAGCTGCCCGCAGGCTTCACCATCCCCGAGGGCCGTGTCAAGCCCTGGGGCACCTGCCACGCCGTGCTGGCCGCAAAAGACCTCATCGATGGTCCCTTCGCTGTCATCAACGCGGACGATTACTACGGCCCCGAGGCCTTCAAGGTCATCTATGAGTATCTGTCCACCCATCAGGACGGCGCAGTCTACGATTACTGCATGGTGAGCTACCTGCTCAAAAATACCGTCTCTGAGAACGGCACCGTCTCCCGCGGTGTCTGCGTGGTGAACCCGGACGGCACCCTGCACAGCGTGACCGAGCGCACCGGCATCGAGACCTATGAGGGCGGCATCCGCTGCACCTCCCTCACCGGTGAGGGCACGGATGACCTGCCGGTGGAAGCACCTGTCAGCATGAACCTGTGGGGCTTCGGCAAGAGCTTCCTGGACGAGGCCGACCGCCGCTTTGCAGGCTGGCTGCGTGAGAATCTGCCCAAGAACCCCCTCAAATGCGAGTATTTCCTGCCCACTGTGGCCAGCGAGCTCATCGATGAGGGCAAGGCAGCGGTCACCGTGCTCAAGAGCACCGATAAGTGGTACGGTGTGACCTACCGCGAGGATAAGCCCACCGTGGTGGCCGCCATCGCCCAGAAAACCCAGGAGGGTCTGTACCCCGAGGATCTGTGGGCGTGAGCAAAACAAAATCTGCTTGACTTTTTGAGCGATACAGCATATAATAAAGCTGTAAAAGAGATTGGTTGCAGTTCATAAAACTCACCAAGTAGCAACAAGAAGCCCCCGCGGTAGTGCGAATACCGAGGGGGCTTCCTGCTTGCTAAGGATTAGTGCTTACCGGCCTTGAACTGGTCGTCAAGCCACTTGCAGATGTAATAGCTGACTACACCCGCTGCGACGGACAGTGTAAAAGAGATTATAAAGTTCATAAAACTCACCCCCTTCCTCTTATAGATCGAGGTCGGAAGGCCGACAAGTACAGTATAACAGAAAATTCGACTCATTACAACGTAGAAGCACTGATATCCCAAGGGGCTGTGGGTATACGAAAAACGCTTGACTTTTGGCATTCCAACGCATATAATAGGAATGCGAAAGAGAATAAGGTGATATCCATAGGATCACCAAAGCAACAAGAAGCCCCCTTGACATTGCGACTGTCAAAGGGGCTTCCTGCTTGCTAAGGGTTAGTGCTTACCGGCCTTGAACTGTTCCTCAAGCCACTTGCAGATGTAGTAGCTGACCACACCCGCTGCGACTCATTAACTCATTACAACGCAGAAGCGCCCCATCCGGTGAAGGATGAGGCGCTTCTACGTATATTTGGGAATATTCGGGGATGGCGTTAGTTGTTCTTGAGCTCCTGTGCCTTCTGCCATGCATTCAGCACATCAAGCTTGCTTACGGGATTGGCCGGGAAGAACTTCATCTCTTCCGGAGCCGTGCCTTCATCGTTCAGGTCAGGGATAAGCTCGTTTTCCATGGCCCAGCGGGCGGCGTGCTGCAGGTCCATATCCCGCTCTTCCTGCTCTACATCGGGGTAGAGCAGTTCGGATTCGGGCATGGGCTTGCCTGCATCCTCCCACAGCATCATGGCAAGGGCGCTGCGGTTGCTGGGGAAGTAGGGCAGAGCCATCAGCTTGCCTGCAAATTCAGCGCCCAGAGAATAGGCCTGATAGCCCAGCACTGCGGTGCCCACAGCGGCAGTACCAATGATCGCGGCAGTACCCAGCACATTGGGCCCATCATCTTCAATGGTGGCATCACGGTACTGTGCGGCAATATCCGCATCACTGCTCATGGAGTTCATGGTAAAGGTGATGCTCTCAGCCTTGTAGTCCTGACCCAGCGGCAGGGAGAACTTGCCGGTAGACCAGATGTCAAACACCATGCCCTCAGGGATCAGGGTCTTGTCCAGCGTCACGGTCACTGTTGCGCCGTCCGGTACAGAGTAGGTCTTTTTGCCGGTGGTCTCGTCAGTGGTGACGGTCAGGGTATCGGTCACATCCTTGTCACCGTTTTTCACGGTAACAATGCCGCCGGTCACGGTCAGCGGGCGGCAGGCTGCGGTATCGTGGGTGTGGTCAGCGGCGGCATCACGGTACTTTGCAGACACATTCACATCATTGCTCATGGAGAAAGTGATGCTTTCTGCCTTGTAGTCCTGACCTGTGGGCAGGGAGGTAGACCAACCGTCAAACACTTTGCCCTTAGGGATCAGGGTCTTGTCCAGCGTCACGGTCACTTCTGCGCCTTCCGGTACATAGTAGGTCTTTTGGCCGGTGGCTGCGTCAGTGCTGCGCAGCTTGCTGGTCACATCGCTGCCGTCGTATTTCACAGTAACAGTGCCGCCGGTCACGGTCAGCGGGTGGCAGACCAAAGCATCGGGGTCGAACTCCCAACCGGCATGGAGGGTGATGTCCTCCATAATTGCGGTATCTTTCACATTAAAGAGCTTGCTATCCTTGCCATCTTCGGTGTACCAGCCGGTGAACTTGTAACCCGCACGGGTGGGATCATGGATGGCAGTCAGATCGTTTGCCTTGGTATCAGTGATTTTTTCGGTCTTATAAACCGGCACCTCAGGGTAGTCGGTCTTGCCGCCCTTGGCATCAAAGGTCACCTTGCAGAGGTAAAGAAAATTGCGTTTTCTCAGGTTATGATTGTCATCAATGTTAGAATTGTCATCATTGTCTGCAAGCAGAGCATCTGCGGCGGCCTTGTAGTTTTTGTAGTAGATGGCACCATTGGCAACGTAAGTGTCGATAATAGGGTTGCCCTCTTCATCATACTCGTAGACAGGAGAAAGATACCCAGCCGTACAAGTGCTCAGATCATCCTTGAAGGAGGTCAACCCGGCAGGAAGCGTAATGTCTTTCAAACCTAGGCAATAGGAAAAGGTATTAGGTTCAATGGTTGTTACATTTTTCGGGATAGTGATGGAGCCGATTTTTTTGCAGGAGTAAAAAGCATACTCCCCAATGGTTGTTACACTGTCCGGCAGAGTGATCGAGCCAGTGGTTGTTACACTGTCCGGCAGAGTGATCGAGTCGAGGTTTTCGCAGTTGCTAAAAGCCCACTTTCCAATGGTTTCCACTCCGTCTGGCATGGTGACCTTTGAAAGGTTAGCACAGTTGGAGAAGGCATAGTCGTTGATTGTTTTTAGATGGGCAGGCAGTTGGATGTTCTGCAGTGCTTTGCAGCCGCCGAATGCGTCATTTCCGATTTCAGTCAGGCCGCTGCCCAGAGTAAGATCAGAAAGCGTTTCGCAACCTACAAAAGCGCGATCTTTAATATGGGTTACATTGTCGGGGATCACAACATGATCCAAGTCGTCACAATTGCAAAAAGCAGAATCACCAATGGTTGTTAAACTTTCGGGAAGTTCAACGGTCTTTAGTTTAGAGCATACCGTAAATGTGCATTTTCCGATTGACGTTACCGGGCCTTTTATCGTGGCAGAGCCAAGTTCAGCGCATTCGCCGAATGCGTAATCACCGATATGTGTGACCTTTTCTGGGATTGTAATTTGGTGCAGGTTTTTGCAGCCCAAGAAAGAACACTCTCCAATGGAGGTCAAACTTGCAGGGAGGGTAACGTTGTCTAGGACAAAGCAGTTGTTAAAGGCGCGTTCGCCGATCGTCTGAATGCCGTTGCCTAACGTAAGATGCTCAAGCTGCTCACACCACGCGAAAGCATAATCGCTGATTTCCCGGACACCATCGCCTAACGTAACATTTTTAAGAGCGCTACAGTAAGCAAAGGCGAGACTGCCCATGGAGGTTATATCCGCATCAATGGTAACGTCTGTCAAGGCAGTGTGGACTTGATAGGGAGATTCAAAGGCAGATTCACCGATGGAGGTAATGCCCTTTGGAATTGTAACGACCTTGATCTGCCGACAGAACTTGCATAATTCTGGTTTTTTTGGATGTTTGATTACGCCTGTGCCGGCAAATGCGCCTACGCCGATAGCAGTTACAGGGTGGTCGCCCAACATTGTGGGTATGGTGATGTCGTAGGGGCCATTGTTTGCTGAATCAACAGGGCCAAGAAAATCCGTGATGGTTGCACCGTCTGCATTTACCTTATAGGCATACTTGTAATCGCCAACTCTGATTTCTTGTTCAGTTGACGATGACGTGTCTGCTGCAAATGCTGTGACTGCCGACAGGGGCAGCATGGTGATCATCATGCAGACCGCAACCAATAAGCTGATCAAACGCTTAGGTTTCATAATTTTTTACTCCTTTTCAATGATTTTTCCAAAAACTCTCTCTATTTCAACCAAAACAAAAGAGCGCCGCACCGGCCAAACGGCTGGTACAACGCTCTGAATCCTTGTAGGCCCGCTGCGCGCTCGCTCTCCTGAAGGGAAGCCGACGCATCTTCATAAGGAGGTGCAAGGTTTCATATTACCTTACCCGGAGAGGATAACGTGCGGCTGGCTGCCATATTACAGGCCCTTTCGCTTTGCGTCGCAGTCTTTCGACTAGCTTGTCGATTCTTCAGTTTTTAGCGGGAATAGCATATTGCACAGGATAAAATACTCTTTTTTTTTTTGTCAATATGACGAAAATAGATTTGGAAGAATGTACAAAAAAGGAACGTATAATGTGGAAAACAGAATGAGAATAAAATCCTGCGGCAGCACAAGATCTGCCTGACTTTATGGAGGGTGCAGTGCAAGAAAAATGCCCCTGACCGCAAGAAGCCGGTCAGGGGCATTTGGGGTTGCTGCAGCGGGCAGGGTCAGTGCCTGCGCTCGTATTTCAGGCGCTCCCGCAGCTCGTCCAGAGAGCGGTGCTTTTCGCCGTGGCGCAGCTTGGGGTAAGCGCGGAGCATACGGCCCTTGCCAAAGTACTTGGAGCTCCGGGTGCGGGCGCGCATCTCCTCGCTGCGGGCCTGCAGTTCTTCGGCCAGCTGTTCCAGACGGAGCAGCTCTGCCGTGCGCTCTGCGGTGCCCTTGGCGGCCAGCTTGACGGCAGCGGCGGCCTCAGAGGCATTGAGCCGGGCCTCCTGGGAGGACTTGCGGGCAGCCTCCATGGCCTCGTCGGCCTTGGCGCGCAGGGCGGCAGCGGCATCCCGGGGGCTCAGTTTGGCGGCATTGTCCCGGGCCTCGGCAGCTGCCAGCTTGAGCTGCAGGCGGCTCTCGTCCATCTTCTGGTCCACGTCCATGGCGGTGGTGCCCAGCAGCTCGGTCATGGCATCGGACACGGCGTGCATACTGTCGGCCACCTTTTCCAGAGCATCCAGCTCACGGGCCAGGTCAGAGGCCGCAAAGGCGGTCACCACCACGTCGGCGGCGTAGCAGGCGTACAGGATGCACATGAGGACAAAGCCCACCATCTGGGGGACCATCTCCACAAAGCCCGCGATCACGGGGTGAACGGCCTTCATCACCACAACGGTGCCAACGCCCCACAAAAGGGAGAACTCCAGGCAGATATATCCGCCGATGTTGAAGGGGAAGTCGCTGTAATCCCACCACCGGGTGTGGTAGAGCTTGTAGAGCGCCCAGCCGCCCACCAGCTCCAATACGCTGGGCAGGATCACGCCGCCGAGATAGAGCAGCAGCAGGTTGTCTGCCAGCGGCGAAAGGGTGAACAGCACAATGATCATGCCAAAGCCGTAGATGGGGCAGACCGGGCCGTTCAGAAAGCCGCGGTTCACCAGCTGGCCGGTGGAAACGGCGGCATAGATGACCTCCAGGCACCAGCCCAGGCAGGAGTAGATCAGGAAAAACGCCAGGATCTGATACAGCGAAAAGCCGCAGACCATGGTGTTGACAAAAAAGGACATCTTACTCCTCCTTTGCGGCGGCAGCGGCTTCCTCCGCAGCCTTCCTCTTTTTCAGGACCTTGGGTTCGATCCAGGTCACGGCGGCATCGCCGGGCAGCTTTTTGGCGATCAGGGCCTTGATCTTGATGCCCATCTCGGTGAACATCCCCTCGTGCTCGGTGCGGATGTTCCACTCCGGCTCGTTTTCGTGCAGGTCAAAGGTCTTCCAGGTGATCTCGTAGCCGGAAGCGGGGAAGTACTCCAGGCTGTCGCGGAACAGGTCGTCGTCATCGGTCTTGAAGTAGATCTCGCCGCCGTCCTTCAGGAATTCGCGGTACTGGATGAGCTGGCGGGGATAGGTGAGCCGGTGCTTGTTGGAGGAAGCGTTCTTGCTCCACGGGTTGCAGAAGTTGATATAGATGCGGCTGACGGTATCCTGGGCGGTGAGCACGCCCTTGATGCGCTCGATGTCGGTGCTCATGATCTTCACGTTGTCGATGGGGCGGCCTGCCTCGGTGTAAGCGGCCTCGATCTTGCGCTTGGCAAGGATCAGCACCTTGTCGGTGATGTCGATGCCCAGATAGTTGTTCTCCGGGTGGGCGCAGGCCAGCTGGGAGATAAAGCCGCCCTTGCCGCAGCCCAGTTCCAGCACAAAGGGCTGCTCCGGGCGGGCATACTGTGCGTGCCACTTGCCGCCCCAGATCAGGGGCTCGTGGACGTGGAAATCGGCGGCCATCAGCTCATCGTGGGCGTAGGGTTTGAAACGCATTCTCATAGTTTGTCATTCTCCTTGATGTTGTGTGACTCCTTCAGCCGCCTTCGGCGGCAGCTCCCTCAGCGAGGGAGCCACTGGCGAAGAGGGAAAGCTTTCCGTACAGCCAAAGCCTCCCTCATTGAGGGAGGTGGCATCGCGCAGCGATGACGGAAGGAGTTATTTCGTCTTTCTCAAAAATTCTTTCACCTGTTCCGGCTCTGCGGCGCAGCTTCCCTGGCAGATGCCGGGTTTGCCGCCGCCGCGGCCATTGAGGGCGGCGTTCAGGGCTTTGGTCAGGGCGCGGACATCGCCGCCCGCCTGGGCAAGGCAGTAGCCGGTGCCCTTTTCGTTGGGGGTCAAGGCCGCGCACAGGCCGGTGGTGGCTTCGGTCAGGCGGACAGCCAGCCGGTGCAGGCCGTCCGGGTCCAGCCCCGGCACGATGCGGATGGCATCCGCACCGGGCGTTACCTGCGCGGCCAGCGCGTCAAAGAGCTGGCTGCACAGCCCGAAGTGGGTGAATTTCAGGGCGGTGTACTCGTCATACACCCGGTGCACGGCGTTGGCCGTCTCGCTGGCCTTGGCGCTGAGCAGGGCACCGATCTCTGCCTGCCGTGCCCGCATGGCCTGTGCGGCTTCCAGCGCGCGCCCGCCGCAGACGATGCTCAGGCGCACGCCGCCCTTATAGTTTTCGGCGGCCAGGATCTTGATCTGGCCCACCGCGCCGGTAAAGGCGGTGTGGGTGCCGCAGCAGGCACAGACATCCGCCCCGGGGATGGTCACGATCCGCACCTGCCCCTCGATCTCCTTTTTGGAGCGGTAGGTCAGGATGGCCAGCTCCTCCCGGGTGGGGTAGGTGATGTTCACCGGTACATTCTCCCAGATGATGCGGTTGGCGGCAGTCTCGGCCGCTTTCAGCCCCTCGGCGGAGATGGGGATGTTCGTGTCCATCCGCACGGCATCGGAGCCGATGTGGAAGCCCACGTTCTCGGCCCCGAACATGCTGTGCAGGATGCCGGAGAGGATGTGCTCGCCGGTGTGCTGCTGCATCTTGTCAAAGCGCCATGCCCAGTCGATGGCCTGTGCGGCTTCAGCCCCGGGCACCGCCCCGGCGGGCAGGGAAGTGACCATGTGCCAGATGACACCCGCCTGCTCGTGGACATCGGTGACAGTCAGCACCGTGCCGTCGGCAAGGGTCAGGGTGCCCCGGTCGGCAGGCTGGCCGCCGCCCTCGGGGTAAAACACCGTGCCGTCCAGCGCGATGCGCCCGCCGCCGGTCCGGCTGTCCGGCTCTGCGGCTAAAATATGCCCCACCGCCTCCCGGCGGTAGGCATCGTGTTCATAGTATTTTTCGGTTGGCTGCATAAGCACCTCCTAATATAAAAACAAGTATACCACGTTTTTTGCCTGTGGAAAATAGTCTGCGGTTATGTTATGATAGAAAACAGACAAGCCCCAGCAAAAAGTTTGAGACGAGGAAGGATTTACAATGCGTGAAAGTGGTATTCTAATGCCGGTGTCCAGCCTGCCCGGCCCCTACGGGATCGGCTGCTTTGGCAAAAAGGCAGAAAAATTTGTGGATTTCCTTGCGGCGGCAGGCCAGAAGATCTGGCAGATCCTGCCCCTGAGCCCCACGGGCTATGGGGACAGCCCCTACCAGAGCTGCTCTGCCTTTGCGGGCAACCCCTATTTCATTGATCTGGATGCTCTGAAAGCCGAGGGGCTGCTGACAGCCGCCCAGCTCAAGGCCGAGCCTTGGGGCAAGGACCCGCTGAACGTGGATTACGGCACCCTGTACACCAGCCGCTACAAGGTCCTGCGTGCCGCCTATGCCGCCTGGCGCAGGCAGTGCGCGGGCCAGCACGGCTGTGCCTATTACTATCCGGATGCGTACTATGCCTTCACGCTGGAAAACGAGGGCTGGCTGGAGGATTATGCCCTCTACATGGCCCTCAAGACCGCCAACGGCATGAAGAGCTGGACCGAGTGGCCCCGGGAGTACCGCAAGCGGGAGCCGCAGGCGCTGGAAGCTTTTAAGGCAGAGAACGAGGAAGAGATCGGCTTCTGGAAGTTTCTGCAGTACGAGTTCAGCATCCAGTGGAAGAAGCTGAAAGCCTACGCCAACGCCAACAACGTGCAGATCCTGGGCGATATCCCCATCTATGTCTCGGCAGATTCCGTGGATGCCTGGGTGGGCGGCCCGCTGTTTGAGCTGGATGCAGACGGCGGCTTTGCCCGGGTGGCAGGCTGCCCGCCGGATTACTTCTCGGCAGAGGGCCAGCTCTGGGGCAACCCGCTGTACAACTGGCCCTACCATAAGCAGACCGGCTATGCCTGGTGGATCCAGCGTGTCCGCCATGCGCTGGGCATCTATGACCTGCTCCGCATCGACCACTTCCGTGGTTTTGACACCTACTGGGCCATCCCGGCAGACAGCACTACCGCCAAGACCGGCAAGTGGGAGACCGGCCCCCGGATGGAGCTGTTCAACGCGCTGGAAGGTGCGCTGGGCAAGCTGCCCATCATCGCCGAGGATCTGGGTGAGCTGTTCCCCAGTGTGCGGGAGCTGCTGGCAGACAGCACCTTCCCGGGCATGAAGGTGCTGCAGTTCGCGTTCGGCGGCGGGGACAGCGAGTACCTGCCCCACAACCACGTCAAGAACAGCGTGGTCTACCCCGGCACCCATGACAACACGACGCTGACCGCCTGGTGGGACGAGAGCGCATCGGCCAAGGAGAAGGCTGTGGCCGCTGCCTACCTGCATCTGACCGGCTATCAGCCCACCGCAAAGGAGGTGGCCGCTGTCAAAACAGAGGCGGCCCGCACCGCGCTGCTCCGGGCCGCGCTGGGCTCTGTGGCCGACCGTGCCATCATCCCCATGGCCGACTGGCTGGGCCTGGGCGAGGAAGCCCACCTGAACAGCCCCGGCAAGCTGGGCGGAAACTGGAGCTGGCGCGCCGCCGATGGGTTCGACACTGCCGCGCTGGCCAAGCGCATTCTGGCGGAGTGCGCCGTGTACTGCCGTACATAACCGGGCCGGAAACCCGGAGTGTGTTTAGCAGTTTGACGAAAATGTAAAAAATTGCGTTAAAGTTTGTGCGTTTTGCTGGAAACGCCCGGCACAAGGTGATATAATTCCGGTAATGGGGCTGCGCTTTCAGCGGCCGTGTGGCAAAGCTGTGCCGGAAGGGAGAGAGTCCGGCACCGGATAATGGGGAAAAACGCATGAAAAAAGAATGGACGGAACAGGATCTGCGCGCCTTTGCAGAAAACGCACAGACCGCCTTTGAAGACGTGACCCTGACGGAAGCCGATGAGGAGGCCGCGGACACCTGGCAGGACGATGGCCTGCAGGTGGATTATGTCCTGCGCAATGGGCAGGTGGACTGCGTGCTGCGCCGCCTGATCGAGGCGGACGGCAAGCTCTGGCAGCTGCAGATGACGGCTCCGCTGGCGGGCAGCGACCTGCCGGAGGATCGGATGACCGCGCGGGAGCGGGAGCTCTGCCGGGACGATATGAATCACGATTTCCTGACCGGCGTGTTCAACCGCCGCTATTTTGAAACGGAGTTCTGCACCCGGCTGGATGAGTGGACGGATGCTCACCGCTGTGCTTCGCTGGCGCTGGTGGCGCTGGACGATGAGGACGGGATGCGCACCCGGCAGGGCGATGCCGTGATGAACCAGCTGGTCTGTTTTGTGGCCAACCAGTGGAAAAAGTACTACGACCGCCCTGCAGAGCGGGTGGTCTGCCGCCTGACGGACACGCTGTTCGCCATCGGCTGTGCGGATAAGAACTGCGCAGAGCTGGCCGAGGAGCTGAACGGCATTTATGCCGAGATGCCCCGCGCGTGCGTGGCATCGGTGGGCCTGATGCGCCGGGTGCCCTTTACCCAGTCCATCGGCTGCGCCTGCACCGGCGAGGTGCGGGGCAAAAACTGGGACGCGCTGTATCAGCTGTGTGAGCAGCGCCTGAAGGCGGCCCAGACCGCCGGCGGCGACCAGATCTGCAGCAAATAAACCGAATGTATAAAATCCCCCTTTGCGGTACAAGCTAGTGCCACAAAGGGGGATTTTTGTATGGAAAATCAGAAAAATGATAACCTGAATCTGCTGGAAGCGGTGGTGCAGAACACGGAGATGGGCAAGAACACGCTGGAACAGATCGTGCCCATGACTGAGGACCCTGCCTTCCGGGCCGAGCTTCTGCGGGAGCGGAACCTCTACCGGGAACTGAATCAGGAAGCCTACACCGCCATCGAGGCCTGCGGCGGCACGGCTCAGGGCCAGAGCATCATGGCAAAGCTCAACACCAAAATGGGCATCGGCATGAAAACGCTCACCGACAGATCCACCCGCAATCTGGCCGAAATGCTCAGCGAGGGAAGCAGTCAGGGCGTGATGGACTGCATCAAGAGCCAGAAAGACTATCCCGATGCGGCTCCCGGCTCCAAGCGCCTGATGCAAAAGCTGCAGGATCTGGAGGAAGAGAACCGGCTGAAACTGGAGCAGTTTCTGTAAAGGCCGCTCCGTCTGATCAGAGTGCTTCTACCATGGCCGCCACGATCCGGGTGGCGGTAGCCACGTACTCGGCGATGCTGAACTTCTTCACCACCAGCACCTCGTGGCCGTCCTCGTCGGCATTGTCGCTCATGGCGCGCAGGATGACACAGGGCACATCGTTCTTGGCGGCGATCTGGCTCACAGCAGCACCCTCCATCTCAACGCAGTCGGGGGCGCATTTGGCCTCAATAGCGGCCTTGGTTTCGCTGTCGCCCACGAACAGGTCGCCGGTGGCAATCTTGCCGGTCAGGGCTTTGACCCCGGCCTC
>OJPY01000599.1_pt1 | contig 12249 bp, 10 predicted proteins | sample 1598651 | NCBI WGS metagenome assembly OJPY01 (sample SAMN03922492, study PRJEB24848) | human gut metagenome | isolation source: stool sample | host: Homo sapiens | place: Germany | collected 2011-05 | reverse complement strand
TCTTGTCTCGTGGGCTCTGAGATGTGTATAAGAGACAGTCCGACGACGGTGCCCGAGATGCGCTTCGCGACGCCCGCCGAAAAGCGCGACGACATCGTGGCCATCGGCCAGAAGGCCGCCTTCTTCACCGGGGCGACCCACATGCTCAACATGATCGAGGGCGGCCCCTGGTGGGGTCACGGCGGCGTGAGAAGCCTCGCGCTCGCGCTTGCGGCTGCGGCACGCGAGCCCGTCGACGTCGACCGCATCATCAGCGTCAAGGGATACGGGTGCAACGGATGTTGTTAGACTACACGCAAAGCTCCATGTCGACCTACACGGCCGACTGCTCGGGCGTCGCAAGCGCCCTCTATGAACTCGGCGGCATGACCGTCATCCACGACGCCTCGGGCTGCAACTCGACCTACACCACGCACGACGAGCCCCGCTGGAACACGATGCCCTCGGCCGTCTTCATCTCGGCGCTCACCGAGATGGACGCCGTGCTCGGCAACGACAGCCGCATCATCGACGACATCGTCGACGCAGCCCGCAAGCTCACGCCCGCCTTCGTCGCCATCGCCGGCACGCCCATTCCCATGATGACTGGCGTCGACCTCAAGGGGATCGCCCGCCTCGTCGAAAGCCGCACCCGCATTCCGTCCTTCGCCGTCCAGACCAACTCCATGCGCGCCTACAGCGTGGGCTGCGCACAGGCCTGGATCGAACTCTCGCGCCGCTTCGTCGTTCCCAACGGCGCCCGCGCGGGGTCCTTCGGCATCAACCTTCTGGGCGCGACGCCTCTCGACTTCTCGACAGGCGGCATGCTCGAGTCCCTCAGGGCCGCCGCCGCACGCGCAGGCTACACGATCAACGCCTGCTGGGCGATGGGCGACAAGCTCGAATCCCTCGCCAACACCGCGGCCGCGCGCGTCAACGTCGTCGTGAGCTCGTCCGGGCTTCCGCTCGCGCAGTGCTTCGAGCGCTGCTTCGGCACGCCCTACGTCTGCGGCCTGCCCGTGGGCGGACTTGCTCCCCGCTGGCACGCGGCCGTCGAATGGGCCGCGAAGAACCGCTGCAGCGTGCCCGCCGCCGACTTCCTCGGCGCGGATGCGGGCGGCACCCGCACGGCCGTGCTCGGAGAGCCGCTTGCCGCCGCCTGCACGGCCGCGGCCGTCAACCTCGAGCAGCCCGGAAGCTGCAGGGCGCTCTCGCCCCTGCCGTCCCTCGGCATCGAGGCGCCCATTCTCTCCTCGAACCTTTCCGAGGACCTCCTGCGCGCCATGCTCGGCGGCACGGAGGTGCTCGCCGCCGACCCGCTCTTCGACATCATCGCCGAGGAGGCCCGCGTCGGGCGCACCATCGCCTTCCCGCACGAGGCCTGCTCGGGCCGCATGTACAGGAGCGGGATCGTGAACATTCTCGAGCGCGCCCCGTTCGACGCACTCGTCGGCAATCTGCTGGACACTGCAAAATGACCTTCAATCTGAAGCAATGCGCCCTCGTCTGCGGCGCACTCGCCCTGGCCGCGACCTCCGCGGCCGCACGCACCGTCGTCGACGACAACGGCACCAGCGTCGAGATCCCCGACCACGTCAACCGCGTGGTCGTCACGAACATCCTTCCGCTCGCCTCCGCCGTGACCGTCTTCCTCAACGACGGCAAGACCGTGGTGGGCATGCATCCCGCCTCCTACTCGGCCGCCAAGAGCGGGCTCCTCGGCAAGCTCTATCCCGACGTCCTCAAGGCCGACACCTCCTTCATGCAGGGCGCGAGCCTCAACGTCGAGGCCCTGATGGCCCTCAGGCCCGACCTCGTCCTCGTCAACGCGCCCGACAAGCGCACGCTCGACGCGGTCCGCAACGCGGGCATTCCCGCCTTCGGCATCAGCCCGAGCAAGTGGCACTACGACATCATCGAGACGCACGCCCAGTGGATGAAGAGCCTCTCCGAGATCTGGCCCGAGCACAAGGGCAAGGGCGACCTGATCGACAGCCGCTCGAAGGCCATCGCGAAGATGGTCGCCGACCGCACGAAGGACCTCAGGCCCGAGGAGCGCAGCAAGGTTCTCTTCCTCTTCCGCTACGACGCCCGCCAGATCGTCACTTCTGGGCGCAACTTCTTCGGCCAGTACTGGTGCGACGCCGTCGGCGCCAGGAACGTCGCCGAGTCCGTGACGGCAGACAACGCCAACGCCATCGTCTCGATGGAGCAGATCTACGCCTGGAACCCCGACGTCGTCTTCATCACGAACTTCACGGCCGCCACGCCCGCCGACCTCTTTGATAACAAGATGGCAGGCCACGACTGGTCCGACGTGAAGGCCGTCAAGGACAAGCGCGTCTACAAGCTCCCGCTCGGCATCTACCGCAGCTACACGCCTTCGGCCGACACGCCGCTCACGCTGCTCTGGATTGCCAAGCAGGTCTATCCCTCGCGCTTTGCCGACATCGATCTCACCAAGGAGGTCAAGGCCTGGTACAAGGACGTCTTCGGCGTGACGCTCACCGACGCCGACGTCGACATGATGTTCAATCCGGGCGAAGGCGCGAGCACCGGCGCCACGGTCGCCACCCGCAGCAACGGCTGATCCATGTCGAACGTCTCCACCGCACGCGCGCGAAGCGCTCAGGCCGCAGGCGCGGCCGCGGGGCGCTTCCGCCTCGTCATGGCCTCGCTCGCCCTGCTGCTCGCCGTCACGGCCGTCGCCTCGCTGTGCCTCGGCCGCTACAGTCTCACGGGCACCGAAGTGATGGCCGTGCTCCTGCCCGACGGCTGGCTTTCCGTCGAGACGAACCGCATGATGGAGAACATCGTTCTCAACGTGAGGCTGCCGCGCGTGCTTCTCGCGATCATTGCGGGCGCGGGACTCGCCATGTCGGGCGCCGCCTTTCAGGCGCTCTTTGCGAATCCGCTCGCCGCGCCCGACACGCTCGGCGTCGCCACGGGCGCCTCGTTCGGCGCCGTCCTAGGCATCCTCTGGGGCTGGAACGGCATGGGCATTCAGCTCATGAGCCTGGCGACGGGCCTCTCCGCAGTCTTCTTCGTGATCGTCATCAGCCGCGTGCGCAACACGAGCTCGATCCTCATGATCATTCTCTCGGGCATGGTCGTCGGAGCCCTCTTCTCGGCTCTCGTCTCCCTCGTCAAGTACGCGGCCGACCCGCAGGACGTGCTGCCGTCCATCACCTTCTGGATGATGGGGGCGCTCACGGGCGCGACCAAGTCAAGCGTGCTCGCGGGCACGCCCATGGTGCTCCTCGGCATGCTCGTTCTCTGGCTCCTGCGCTGGCGCCTCAACGTGACGACCCTTCCGACTGACGAGGCCGCAAGCCTCGGCATACCCGTGCGCAGGATCCGCGCAGGCGTCATCATCGCCGCCACCATGATCACGGCCTCGGTCGTCTCGATGTGCGGCCTCATCGGCTGGGTGGGCCTTCTCGTCCCCCACGCCGCACGCATGGTCTTCGGTGCGAACAACCGCTTCGTGCTGCCCGCCTCGATGGTCATGGGCGCCCTCTTCATGCTCGTGATCGACACCGTCGCGCGCACCGCCACGCAGAGCGAGATTCCCGTCTCGATCCTCACGGCCGTCGTGGGTGCGCCGTTCTTCATCTATCTTCTGCGCCGCACGGGCGGCATCTCGGGGTAGCGCCATGTCCCTTGAAGTGATCCACGGCGGCTACGCCTGGCCGGGCCGCGAACCCGTTCTCACGGGCGTCAACTTCCGCTTCGACGGCACGGGCGTCATGAGCATCCTCGGCCCCAATGGCGCGGGCAAGACGACGCTGCTGCGCTGCATGCTCGGCCTTCTCAAGTTCACGGAGGGCGAGGCGACGCTCGACGGCCGCCCCGTCTCCAACTGGAAGCCCCGCGACTTCTGGCGCACGATCGGCTACGTACCTCAAGCGAAGCTCCCGGGCTTCGCCTCGATGACGCTCGCCGACATGGTCGTCCTCGGCCGCAGCGCGCACATCGGCCCCTTCAGCCTGCCATCCGACGCGGACTGGGAGGTGGTCGACCGCGTCATGACCGAGGTCGGCATCGAGCACCTCGCGGGGCGCCTCTGCAGCGAAGTCTCGGGCGGGCAGTTCCAGCTCGCGCTCATCGCCCGCGCGCTCGCGGCCGAACCCAGAATCCTCGTGCTCGACGAGCCTGAATCGAACCTCGACTTCCGCAACCAGATGGTGGTCCTCAACGTCATCGAGCGTCTCACCGAGCAGGGTCTCGGCGCCGTCATCAACACGCACTTCCCCGCGCATGCGCTCGAGATCTCCACGAAGACGCTCCTCGTTCCCAGGCACAGGCCGCCCATCTTCGGCGACACCCGCGACGTCATGACCGAGGATCTCCTCTCAGACGTCTTTGACGTGCGCGTGCGCATCAGGGAGCTCGACTTCCCCGAGCGCCGCTACACGTGCGTCGCCGCCGTCGAACCCCGACACGGAGGAGCGTGACGAAAAGAATGACGCAGAGGCCTGCGGAGAGGCCCCGGACATTCTGTCCTGCATTAATGGAAAAAGGACCGGCCCGCGGATTGCGGAACGGTCCTTTTCTTCCTCGGGCCTCCCCTGCGCGGGCAGAGGAGGCTTCATGCGGATCATCGCTCGGAGGGCTGCAGGGGCTCGTCCTTGTCGTCCTCGACGGCGAAGGCCGCCTGCTGTTGCTGCTGGGCGGCAAGCCCCGCCTCGAGTTCGCTCTGCAGGAGCTTCACCATCATGTAGCGGTTGAGCACCTCACGGGCGAAGAGCAGGTAGCCGAGGTAGAGCTCGGACTTGCGCAGCGAGATCTTCTCCTCCCCGATCTGGGTCATGAAGTCGCGCTGAGCCTCGTCGATGAGCTCGAGGGCCTGCGTGCAGTTGGCCGGCACGAAGTTGTCGCGGATCATGATCAGGCGCTTGGAGAGGGTCTTGATGTTGTCGCGCATGCGTCCCATGAAGGGCGAGTGGGAGTTGGCCACGTAGTTCTGTGCGACGCCGATCTGGTCGCGCAGGGAGTGGCTCACCTCCTTCATGCTCGTGAAGGCGCGGTAGTAGAAGTTGCGGGCGTCGCGGTCGGAGCGCGAGCCGCCGCCCTCAAGGGCCATGTTGTAGTACTCTCCGCGGCGCATCGTGATGAAGTCGAAGAGCTGTGCGGCGTCGCCCTTGAGCTCGCGCAGCTTCTGATCGTCCTCGTCAAGGAAGGCCTGAAGGCCCTGCGCGTAGAGCGTGAGCGTGGCGTTGAGGTTGTCGTTGACGCTTTCGGTGAGCAGGTCGCGGATGCTGGCCTTGTCGCCGCGGTCGATGCGCTCGTGGTCGGGCGTCTCGTCCTCTTCCTTGACGAAGAAGTTCGTGCGGATGACGACGATGAGCGCGAGCACCATCATGATGAGCTGAAGCGGCTCGCCCCAGCTGATGAAGAGCATGCAGATGAGGCCGCAGGCGGTGAAGGCCGTGAAGGCGGTCATGAACCAGCCGGAGATCACGGTGAGCACGCCCGAGATACGGTACACGGCGGACTCGCGGTCCCAGGCGCCGTCGGCGAGCGACGAACCCATGGCGACCATGAAGGTCACGTACGTGGTCGAGAGCGGGAGCTTCAGGCTCGTGGCCGAGGCGATGAGCGCGGCGGCGAGCACGAGGTTCACGCTGGCGCGGATCTCGTCGAACGGCAGCTCGACCTCGCCCGGCGCGAGCTTCTTCTTCTCGAAGCGCGTGGCTAGGCTCTTGATGACGGAGGCCGGAATGATCTGATGGGCGAGGTTGTTGAAGCGGATCGCGGAGCGCACGACGACGCGGGCGGGAAGCGAGGAACCGAACTGCTCCTTGCCGCCGCGGGCGGACGAGGCGAGGCTGATCGAGGTGCGGATGACGCGGTGGGCCTTCTTGGAGAACCAGAGCGTGAGCACCATCACGAGGCCGGAGGCAAGCAGGAAGTAGGTCGGCGTGCCTTGGTTGTGGCGCAGGCCCTCCATCGTGAAGGTCGTCGGATCGGCGCCCTCGACCGCGGACCAGATCTCATAGGAGGAGAGCGCGGCGAGCGGCACGCCGATGAAGTTCACGAGGTCGTTGCCCGCGAAGGCGAAGGCGAGCGAGAACGTGCCGGCGAGAATGATGATCGGGAAGATGTTGATGCGCAGCGCCATGATGAGCGCCTGGAAGAGCACGGTCAGGATGGCGAAGCAGCCGAGCAGGAGTTCGGTCGTGTTGGCGCCGATCCAGGAGATCCACTCGGGCTGCATGAAGGACGCGCCCTTGGCGCCCTTGATCACGAGGAAGTAGAAGACGGCCGTGAGCGAGACGCCGCCGTAGATGCCGCCGAAGAGCTTGTAGTAGCGCTCGTAGTTGAAGGAGAAAATCAGACGCAGCAGATACTGCACGAAGAGGCCCGCAAAGAAGGCCACGACGACGGATACGAGAATCGCCATGATCATGGCGAGCGCCTTGGCGGAGTTGAGGTAGAGCCCCAGATCCGCAATGGGCGCGCCGCTCGACCAGACCTTGTAGCAGGCGAGCGCGGTGGCGCCGCCGAAGAGTTCGAACACGATCGAGACGGTCGTGGAGGTGGGAAGGCCGAGGGAGTTGAAGGTGTTGAGCAGGAGGACGTCGCAGACCATCACGGCCGTGAAGACGATGATCACTTCCTTGAAGGTGAAGTGCTCGGGCACGAGAACGCCTGTGCGGGCGACCTCCATCATGCCTGAGGAGAAGGTGGCGCCGAGCAGGACGCCCAGACTGGCCACCGTCATGATCACCCAGAAGGGTGCCGTGCGGGAGCCGACGGCGGAATTGAGGAAGTTGACGGCGTCATTGGAGACGCCGACGAAGAGGTCGATGACGGCAAGCGCGCCCAAAAGCGCCAGCGCAGCAAGTATGAATGTATCCATTCGATTTGTATCTGCCCGAACGGCCCGGCCAGTGCCGACGCTCCGAGGGAAACGACTTCACGACGTGACAGTTCCTGACAATTTGCAATCAGTATTAATGGTTCGATTGTATCGAACCTCAGGCCGTATTTGGGGACCCGTCTGCTGAAAACACTCAAAATGACAGCACCGCGCGGAGAAGCCGCGAGCTCGTACCAGCTTCGAATTACTCCCAAAAGCGATGCCCTGCGGGACTAGCGCAGCTGGGCGGGACTGCCGTGCGAGTTCTCCTCGTTCTTCGGACGCATGTACCAGAGGAAGATGACAAGCGGCAGGAGAATGAAACCGCCGAGGAAGATGACGGACTTGAGCGGCAGGTACATGGCCATGCCGCCGCCCACGAGCGGGCCGATCACGCTGCCGACCTGCTGTGCCGCGTAGGAGAGGCCGAAGATGCGGCCGCGGTCCTCGGGCGGCGTGCTCATCGTGAGCACGGCGTTGATGGCGGGGAAGATGCCCGCGAAGGTGAGGCCGCCGATGAAGCGCCAGACGGCGAACGGCACGAGCGTGTCGGGAATCGCCTGGATCATGCCGAAGCAGGCCGTGCCCGCAAGCGCCGTGTAGAGCGCGGGGCGGTATCCCCACTTCTGGCCGATGACGCCCCAGAGGGGCGAGGCGATCACGCCCGAAACGCCGACCACGGAGAAGACGATGCCGGTCACGAAGACGATGCGGTCCATGCTGCCCTGGAGCTCGCCGATGTACATCGGCATGACGGGCTGCTGCAGGAGGATCGTGAGTTGCACGACGCCCGCGCACAGGAGCATGCGCTGCACGACGGGAATCTTGAGGAGGCTGGTCTTCTCGCGCGCGGCGGCCGCCTTCTTCTGCTCCTTTCTCGGAGGCTCGTGGATGAAGAATAGGATGAGGAGCGTGATGACGGCAAGTGCGGCGCCGCCGATGAAGAAGGTCATGCGCATCGAGAAGAGCTCTGCGAGCGCCCCGCCGAAGAAGGGCCCGAGAACGCCGCCCGCAGTCATTCCGCCCTGCATGATGCCCATGGCCAGGCCAATGCGCTCGCGCGGCACGGTGCTCGCCATGATCGCGAGGCAGGCGGGCCAGAGGCCCGAGGCGAACCCCTGGAAGCAACGCATGGCCAGCAGCTGCCACTCGTTCTGGACGATGCCGCCCAGCGCATAGGAGACGGCGAGGAGGATTGCTGCACGCAGCGCCATGAGCTTGCGCGAGCGTTTGTCGGCCATGGCGCCCCAGATCGGGGCCATGACGCCTGAAATCAGAAAGGAGACCGAAAAGACGAGACCGCTCCAGAAATTCGCCCGCGACTGCTCGACGCCGAGCTCCTCGATGAGGTACATCGGCAGAAAGGGGATGAGCATCGTGTAGCTGAGCGACATCAAAACCGCGCTCAGGGTCAGGATGACGAGCGTCGTCTTCCAGTGGGCTTGGATCGCTTGTGTATCAGGCACGTCGGATCTCCGTTGTGGGTTTCTGGCTTTTCTTCTTCGTCCTGCCGCCGAGGGGAAGCGGACTCGACAATGATACGCCCGGGCGGGAGTCCTGAACAGCCCGAACCTTTTGGCGAGCCCAAAAGAAAAGGGAGCGTCTGGTCGAACGCTCCCGTAAGATCCGTGAAAAGTGAAAGGGGGCATGCCCTTTCGGGCGCTCCGGAGGTTCGCACGGGCTGGTCTTCCCGACGATCCTCCATCCCTTCACAGGCGGCCGCTGCAACCGGAGAGTCATGCCGGCTGCGGGCCGTCGGGCAGTCACGGACTGCCGATGGTCCGGCAGCATCTGGTCGTGGCGCTCCTTTGCACATCCCCCGATGTAAGCGCCGATGCCGCCTGCGTCTGAAGCCGCCTGATCCGGCCTCATTCGCCTGAGTCGAACGGTTGGTTCCGTTCAACTGCACGCAAATTTTAGTGATTTTCGGCGGAATTTCTACTCCTTTAGGCTAACTCCGCACCCCAATTCCGCGCTTCTTTTGACGATAATCAGGTAATTTCACCTGTTTACATCTCGGTTAGGGATATCCCCAAGGATGTCCTTCTACCCCCACCGAGGTATGTCTCGGACCACATGCCGGGGCATGCATGAAGGCGAACGCCCGCCCTCATTCTGTGGAAACCCTTACTCATGATCGGTGCGCTCTGGAAACAGTCTCTCCACGAGCTGCCTGATCATCTGAGCGGGATCCGAGAAGGGCGCATCGGCAAAGAGCGCGTGTCCCGCGCCGCCCTTTGCACGGGAGGCCGCCACGTGGTAGGTCTCGCCCGTGTAGGCGTCGAGGAAGGTGAGCGACATGGAGGCGGGGGCCTCAAAGGGTCTCAGGGTCCTGCCCGTCGAGAAGGTGACGATGCCCCGGCAGCGGCGCACCGACGGCAGGTCGCCCGTCTCGAGGAGCTCGGGTTCGAAGCCGCGGTCGCGGAGCATGCGCGCGAGCGTCAGATCGAACGAGGCGGAATGCTCCTCGGCGGGCACGACGCACAGCGACCTGTAGGACTGATAGGGGCTTCGGTAGGAGGGTTCCTCAGGGGCCGCCTCCTGAGTGCTCGAGCAGGCGGCGAGCAGCGAGGCCGCGGCACAGGTCGCGCACAGGGCGGCGCGCCTTTTCACCTTTTTCAAAATTCGTGCTTCCATCCTTCTCCTCATATATGGATCTCAATGACGATAGGTTACACCCACTGACCGTAGCCCAACCCGTTTGCGCGTACAATTCTCCACTTCCGAACCCGCTTCCGAAAACAACCCATTTCCAGTACGCCGACCATGTCCAAGAACAAGTCCGGGGCCGCGAACCGCCCAGCCCTCTACAATCCGACCGCCGCCTGCGTTCTCGCGCTCCTCTTCACGCCGATCTTCGGCGCCCTGCTTCAGGCGCGCAACTGGGACGCGCTCGGCGAACACGGCCGCGCCCGCGCCTCGCGCATGTGGGTGCGCACGACGCTCTGGCTCCTTTTCGTCTTCGTCATCATGCAGGCCGTTTTCCAGAACGAGCCCTTCATGCAGTTCGGCGGCCTCTACTTCCTCGTCGTCACCTGGGCGAGCTGGATGGTCACGACCGGCTGGAAGCAGATCGGATACGTGCGCGAGCTCTTCGGCAGCGACTATCCCCGCGAGCGCCTCGGCCGCGTGACGATCTTCGCAGGCGGCTGCTGGGTGATCTACTCCATGGTCTCCATCTCAATCGCGATGGCCATCCAGCTCACGGGCCTCGACAAGATGCTCCCCGGCGCCGAGCGTGCCGAAAGTCAGGGCGTCGTCCTGCGCGTGCCCGAAGGGTCCGACAAGGTGGTGGTGGAGCCGCTCCCCGTCGAGACCAGAAAGGCCGAATAAGGCCCTCCTCACTTCCGCATGCCCAAGCGTCCCGACCCGCGCTTTCCGATTCCCGCCCCTGAAAAGGCCGAGGACTACGTGCTCGACCTGCTCGGCGGCATCGTGAGGCGCAGACCCCTCACGGGCGAGGAGGCGATGGCCCAGCTCATCCGCCTCGAGGAGGACGCCCGCCGCGGCAATCCCGCCGCACAGACCGAATTCGCCCGCCGCCTTCTCACCGACGCGCCCGACAGCCGCAAGAACCGCCGTGCGCTCTCGCTCCTCAGGAAGGCCGCCGCCCGAAAGCTCCCCGAGGCCCTTCACCTGCTCGGCGTCGTCATGCTGCGCGGCCAGGGGTTGGACGCGGATCCCGCCGAAGGCGCGAAGCTCCTTGAGGAAGCCGCCTATCTGGGCAGCGCAGGCGCGGCCGCCGACCTCGCCCGACTCTGCCGCATGGGGCTCGGACGCCCCGCATCCGACAGGGACGCACTCTACTGGTACCGAATCGCGGGCGCCAAGGGACACACCGCCTCCCAGCGCGAGGCGGGCCTCATGCTCAGGGACGGACGCGGCGCCCGCGCCGACAACGACGAGGCCGCCAGATGGCTCAGGGCCGCCGCCCAGGGGCGCGACCCTCAGGCCCAGTACGAACTCGCCCGCCTTCACCAGCGCCGAGGCTGGGCTGGCGCCGATCCCGAGGAAGCCGCCCGATGGCTCACCGAAGCCGCCCTTTCGGGCGTCGTCGAGGCGCAGTACCGCCTCGGCGTCCACTACTGGGCGGGCAGGGGCGGCAGGGTCGACCTGCGCGAGGCCGTCCGCTGGACGTGCCGCGCCGCCGAAAACGGCAGCACGCAAGCCCTCACCACCCTCGCCGACTTCTTCCTGACGGGCTCGGCCCTCGACATGAACCGCTTCAATGCCTACACGCTCCTCAAGTGCGCCGCCAGGCTCCACGACGCGGGCGCCGCGACCACGCTCACCGCACTCGAGCGCATGCTCACCCGAAGCGAGAAGGCCCGCGCCACCCGCCTTGTGATGATCTCGAAAACCCCTAGGGTCCTCGTCGAGACCCTCATCCCCCGCCAGAGCCGCTGAAAGCCGCCCGGTGTTGCACAAGGCCCTCCCCGCCTGCGCAAAAAAAAGGTCAGAATCCCTGCAGGACAGGGATCTGACCTCAACAACCAAAAGCATATGGATGACGGACATGACTCCGCATTGCTTCGCCGGCATCGGCCGACTGATTCATTCTGCCACCGTCCGCTCTCCCTCTCAATGCCTCCAAACCGCTCTCCCGGGGCTTTTGCCTGCCCGACGGCATGCGGGATCAAGTTTCGCCTCCCTCTTAACACTTTTTCTACCTCTGAAGTAGCATGGGATTTACCCTAACGACACTTCAAGGCGAAGCCTCCCGAGCTTTTCTCGAGTGCGTCCCGGAACAGATCGAGTGTTTTCACCTATGCAGCGGCGTACGGGATCACCTCCCCCAACTTCCCTGTGCCATAGGCGTTGCAAGGCCATATACAAAAAAAACACAAAAATCCCCTTGCCTTGCAACAGGTTGCGAAACACCTTCACCAATAAAATCGCCCCCCTCGAGAGGCAATTTCCTGTCTTTCGCTGCAGGGCAGGGTTTTTGCTTGGGTTTACCTTTGGAGTCCGCATCGCTAAAATGCTTGGCATGCGAAATCACGGGATCTTTCATTCGCCTCTAGGAGCGGCATTTTCGCCCTTTTGTCGTTTTCAGGCACTCCCCTGATTCTTCAACGCAACCCCCAAAAATATTCTTCGTCCCCGCAGCCACATCCCTTTCAACTGACGGGGGCGGGCAGATCCACCAGGAGTGTTCAAATGAATCGTTTCGACCTCGTTGACCGCATTGCCGCACGCAACAACATTTCCAAAGCTGAAGCTGACCGTGTCGTCGTGAGCGTTTTTGAAGAAATCATGTCCGCCGTTACGATGGGCGATTCCGTGACTCTCATCGGCTTCGGCAGCTTCCGTGCCGTTGAAAGCGCTCCCCGCACGGGCCGCAACCCCGCCACGGGCTGTCTCTTATACACATCTGACGCTGCCGACGAGCGATCTAGTGTAGA
>OJPY01000594.1_pt1 | contig 12348 bp, 9 predicted proteins | sample 1598651 | NCBI WGS metagenome assembly OJPY01 (sample SAMN03922492, study PRJEB24848) | human gut metagenome | isolation source: stool sample | host: Homo sapiens | place: Germany | collected 2011-05 | reverse complement strand
ACTCGTCGCTTTTTTCCGGATTCCCAATGCCTTGCTGTGCTGTAAACGTATATAGCAGTACTCCCAGCATCAGAAAAAGCAGAATGACAAAGAACTGTGAGATTCCACTGGTAATCATATTCTTCTGTGAGTCCCGGAAGTTCTTGCAGCTAAGATTGCGCTGCATCATATCTTGGTCGAGCCCGTTCATGGCAATAACGGTGAATACACCTGCCAGGAATTGTTTGAAGAAATATCGTTTGTCATTAACATCGTCAAAAAAGAATGTCTTGGAAAAGTCACTGTCTGAAATCGTACTAACCAAACCACTGAAATTCAGATGCAAGCTGGAAGCAATATAATAGATGCAAAGTACAACCGACACTACCAGGCAGAATGTTTTTAGAACATCCGTCCATATCAATGATTTCACTCCACCGCGGAAAGTGTAAAGCCATACGATAAATACAGTAAGAATTACGTTCAACAGGAATGGAAGATGGAAAGGATCGAAGATAAGAAACTGCAATGTCAGGCATACGAGAAAGAGCCGGACGGCTGCCCCTAGCATCTTTGAAATAAAAAAGAACCAGGCTCCCGTCTTGTAGGAAGAGCTTCCGAACCTGTTCTCCAGATATTCATATATGGAAACCAGGTTCATACGATAAAAGAGAGGAACGAGTACAAACGCAATGATAATTTGTCCTACTATGAATCCCAGCACCATTTGCAGGTAAGAAAAGCTACTTGCCTGTACCATACCCGGAACGGAAACGAAAGTGACTCCGGAAATGGTGGAACCGATCATGGCAAAGGCAACGATATACCAGGCTGATTTACGGTTTCCTACAAAGAATCCTTCATTGTCGGCTTTGCGTCCTGCTATATAAGAGATAGTGAACAGGATGATAAAGTATGCCACAGTAGTAATAGATATAACGGCTGGACTCATATCTGCTGTTTAAATTCGTTTGAGGATGAATATCCGGAACTTGTTTACTTTGCCTACAAATGTAGGGAATTTATCATAGATATGCATACTCTTACATATTTTTTATTCCGGGTGTGCCTCCGGTGGCATGTTTGGAGGAACGCCAGTTTTTGTTGAGCGAGGACAACTCCGGAGATTTCTTTTCAAGCGAAACGCCGGTTATTTTATCAATGGTGTGCATTTCATCTCTAAAACAACAAGTGTCAAAAGTATGTCCTGGTGCAGTCTCTTTACTACTTGAAAGTGCCAGATACCCGCCATTATTGTTCAGTGCCGGGAAGTTCGGTATAATTATTATATTTTCTCCACCGACTTTATGTTTCTGAACGACTCTGTTGAAGTATTTCGTGAAGCAAAGATATGCTTTGGCAGGAATGGTTAGGGGAGTAGAAGGACTTTCATTTTGAAGGATGGTAGTATTGTATATTGCCCCGTCTTTATACATCTTATATAGATAAAGTACCGGTAAAATGATAGCCTGTTCAGTCGGATTGTAGATTTCTATATATTCTGCACCATCAGTGGCATTATTATACATGATTTCATTGAAAAGAAGCATACCTCTCACATCTTTCGGTAATTCGGGGGTGTTCGGATTATCTGGAATGTCTGTTCCGGGATGATCGGGTGTTTCATCAGGTGTAGTGTCCGTTTCTACGTTATTAGATAGCTGTATGTGATGAAATGTAAATCCTTTACAGCGGGTTTTGGTGTAAATGCAGTATATACCGCAGTAGCGGGAAGTTTGTATATCGGTATCTTTTATTTGTTTTTCTTTTACGTATTCATTCTCGGATTCACGTCGTGTCCAAAAAGTCCAGTAACCATTATTGTCACGTTCTACTTTTATATATAGTTTCGGTGAAGAGTCTCCTTTCATCAACTCTCTTCCCGAAGCCAGTAGTTTAGATTGGTCTCCGTTTTGACGATAAAGAGTTACATTATCTTTGGCTCCTCCTATCTGAATATAATAACCGTTTAAATTCTCGGAAAGAATGTTTGAGGAAGAAGTCAGATAAAATCGTGCATAATTGTTAGCGGAAGGATTAAAGGTGAGGTGAACTCCAAATTCCCAACGGGTATTTTTTACAGAGGTGGAAGGAATGGTGACATAAGCTGTTCCGGCGTCTTCGTATGGATCATTCAGATGGATTCCTTCTTTAGAATTGATGGTGAATTTGTCCATCTCTCCTTCCCAGGGAAGTTCGGAGGTAACTGTATCCTCTTCCTCTGAATCTCCTTTTTCTTCGTCATCAGTAGGGAGCGAACAATTATAGAACAATATGATGAAGATACTTAGGAAAGCAAATGCTTTGTAAACTTTCATACGGTTTTTAATTTGAGTTTTTTCGTTTTACCGTATTTGTTTGTGTATAATGCAGAAGCAATTGCGGTCTGAATATTTGAATGAGTCGGCAAAGATAAACTTTCTTGCCGGAAAAAGCCCATACTTACAGAAGAAAAGATTGTAATTCTTTTTGTTTCCTATACACGCATGGGAAGAAAACAGTAAGGGACTACCCTAAGTCATATTTAATAGATTGACTTTTGATAGTCCCTTACAACTGTTACATTCAATATGGGAATACTATTCGAAACGTGGCATTACATATTTATCAGTATAAGATGTGAAAGTAATACCGGGCATGGAATGAGTAGACGATGCGTTCTCTAATTTTTTAATCAATGAATAATCGTCGGCATTCAATGCGTAATAATTATCAGAGGTCGGAGTAGTCACACGTACCGTCCAATCGAACATATTACCGATAATGGTTAGTGCATCCGTTTCGGGATTGAATACCGGGATTCCTGTTTTTACGATTTCATACGTCCGATTCTGCAACACATAGAAGGCGTTGTTGACATCGGTCATAAAAGCAAGCGTCTTTTTGTTTCTGAACTCGGTCAGATACAGATGCTTTAACGTCAGTCCTTCAGGCAAGGTGATGGCACGGACATACGGACGCCCTTTCACCTGTTTCAGATGAAACAGACGGCGGTCGGCATCCAATAGAAGGTAACCTTCGTCATACTCCTTTTTCACCGTCGGATTTCCTACAATCTCCGTTGCCGGGAAACGAAAATCTTTCTTAGTCATAGCTTCGGTAAACTGAAGGCTTTTATCTTCCTTCACGCTGTTGGTAGCCATGTCGATGAATTCGATCCCTTTGGAGGTGATACGAAATACGTCATCCGGCATTTTTAAGTCCACACGTCCTGACATGGATTCCATCAGAGGATGAAGTCCGATGGAAGGCGCATTGATATCCGAAGGTACACTGCGGAAGTTGAAATTCTCCGTCTGTACCATTTTAGGAGTTACTGCTATCCCTTTAATGGTATCCGGAAAACGCTCATCGGACATCAACTGACGAAAATAAAACATAGGCAGGATACTGTCGAAAGCTGCTTCCGAATAAATATTACCTGCCAAGTCGCGACGCACGCTTCCCTTTCCCTCTTCCTGTCCCATCTGTGCGAAATCGCCAATGACGAAACTATATAGGGTAAAGGGAGTCTTCTCCGGCTTTACGACAAAGAAATTGTAACACCAAGGCAACTGCCAAAGAAGCAGGAAAGCGATGGTTACATATAATAGTATGGTACTGAAACGTCTCATTTCTCAATCTTTTAATTTTTAATCTTTAATTTTTAATTGTTTAGTCCTGCTTTCCGGCCTTAAATCGTACGATAGAAAGCCACGAGAAAGAAGCTGTCAACAAAGTATAAACCACTAAATAAGGGAGGAACTTGTTGTATGCTTCCGGTGTGGGCGACAGAAAGAAGATCCGTAGTAACAATACAGCGATAATGAGATTCAGAATACGACGTTTCCATGCCGGTTCAAGGCAGATCCATGCGACGAGCAGGTAGCCGGAAATCCCGGCAAGATACCACGTTAAAGCGGTGAGCAATATGTGGTTCTTCAGTTCATGGGCAAGTATTCCGTTCAGGTATACTTCCATCAACAGGAAATTAGAAGCAAAACAGACAAGAATCAATATGAGTCCGGAGAGTAACATATTGCCCGTCATTTTTAGTTCCGGATAAGGCAGATGGAGAGTCAGTTTCAAACATTTGCGTTGCATCTCGGGGACAAACTGCACGATTGCCATCAGGATTCCGGCAATCAGGGGGATATATTGCAACATATCAATGAAGATAACATCGCGTTGCAGCATGACTTCCCATACATGAGCAGCCCCTTTCATTTCTACCACTCGGTTGATGCGAAGCATACAATAGCCTGTAAAACCGAGTGTGGCGAGCACGGCAAGCAGAAAATACCACCGTGTCTTTATCCATTCTTTATAAAATATAGCGTACATTTTTGAGGATTTATGATTTATGAATTATGATTTGTGGGTTACGAGTAGCCAATTTTTATTCTTAATTTAATCAGTATTTGCCTGTCAGGCCGATAAATGCATCCTCCAAATTTACCTGTTCACTATGAAAATTAGTGTAAGGTACTGACATTGATTTCAGTTTTGCTTCTGTCTCTGCCGGTTGCAGGAAGGAGAAAGTCTCCAACTGGTTTCGCATGACAGAAGGATGATAGAAATCATCAGACGCAGGAAGTTCATAACCTTCGGGAATAGTGAAAGTGTAGCGACGTCCTTTTTCCAGTAATTCGACGATTGGTTTCTGAATCAGTATCTTTCCGTAGTCCATGATAATACAGTCATCAACGAGTCGTTCCATATCCTGAATGATATGTGAGGTCAGGAAGACGGTTTTCCCTTCCGAGCGGGCATAGTCACGGAGATAGTCGACAAACAAGCGGCGATAACCGGGATCGAGTCCGAGTGAGAAGTCGTCCAATACTAGAAGTTCCGGGTTTTGTGCAAGGATAAGTCCGAGGGCAACTTGTGAGCGCTGTCCGCATGACATACGTGAGATACGTTGTCCGGGAGCGACTTTCAACTTATTCATCAGTTCATAGTACGCTTCCTTTTTCCATTGACCGGGGTAGAAAGCTGCGTAGAATTTCTCTATCTCGGTGATGGTCATGAATTGATATTGCACATGACCTTCGATGAGCAGTCCGATATTGCGACGCAGAGCCGGTGCCATTGTCTGTATCTCCTGTCCGAAGATGCGACATTCTCCCGAACGGGGTTTCAGGTAACCGCTCAAGATATTGATAGTGGTGGTCTTGCCCGTACCGTTCTTTCCCAACAGTCCCAGGATGCGTCCTTTGGGTACTGTGAAACTAAGATTTTCGTAAATCAACCGTTTGCCGTAATAGTGCGTCAGATTGTTACATTCGATAATATGTTCCATTTGATTTAATCTGTTATTCTATTCAAAAGAAGAAAAGGAAAAGAATGGGAATCAAGATTCCGACAATGACTTCAATTCCTCCTCTGCCGATAATACCCTTATTTCCTTTCAGCATGATGATGCCGGAGAGAGTAATGATAATAAGAGCGATGGCGAAAATATCCGCGAAGTAAGTCCACCATTGTCCCGGGTTGTAATGTAAACGGGACATTGCTCCGATAAGCGGGCGGCGGGTGACGGATTCATATACCGCTTCTCCTGTCTTCACGTTTACCAGGAGATTGGAGCCGCCTTTCAGGAAGACTTTCATTACGTCCGTTTTCGGGAAGTAAAATTTGGTATAGTTGCCGGTTTCTCCCAAAGGTTCCAGTAGAGTAAGTACTTTCTCTTTACTCATTCCTGCTTTGTCCGGTAGCTTTTCCGCTATTTTATATTCTTTCCGCGTGATGGAGAAGTTCGGATTAATCGTATCACGGTGATTCATTACAATTCCGGAAATGGCATATATCAATACCATTCCGGAAAAGAAAAATGACAGGTCACGGTGTATGAGCCGGCTCCATTTACGAACAGTACTACTCCACTCCATACGAGTTGGCTTCCATAAAATAGAAAGATAAATACTCTTTTCCTGTTTCTGCTTTGCGGTCGGCTATTTTTGCGCGGAAGTCTGCGATGCGGGCTTCGGGACTGTTGGCTGTTTCGCCGCGTGCTTTCTTTTCAGAATCGCATCCGGCTTCACCGGTTCCGTGTTTTTCGGCAGCTTGTGCTTTGAGTTGTGCTTCCCAGTTCTGGAGGTAGGCTTCGTCAATGCGTTGTTCTTTCAGTGTTCCGGTAACACGAACGATGGAGTTCACGCATTTAGGATCGAATGTCCCCAAAGTGCCCGCTTCTACACGGATCACTTGGGTATCGTCGCTACCCATCAGGAAGATTTTCTTTGCGCCATGTTTGCAGGTATGTGTGCAGACGCCTTCAATGGTCACTTCTTGTCCTGCAAGGCTTTCGGCATTGGCAAGAAGAGAATCAATTTCCAAGGCGGAAGATGCAGACTGTTCTGTAGTCGCTTCTGATGCGCTTTTCTGTTGTTTGTTACCACATGAAGTTCCGATAAAAGTCATTGCCATGATGGCAATTGCGATTGTTAGCTTTTTTGTTTTCATTGTTATTGCTTCGTTTTTATATAGTTTGTAATCTGTTTTTCGTTTGTTTATAGCTTATCGTAGTTCGCCTTACGGGCGAGGGGGGTAGCCTTACTTGAAACTTTTAGTTTCCCAGTTTGAAACTGGTAGTTTCTCACCGAGAAACTAAAGGTTTCAAGGCATGAAACAAATATTAGTCTTTTAGTTGCCGGCTTGATCCCTTATGCAACGAACTTGCATACCGGCTTTAATGCTAACATAAGATAATGATAATCTGCCTTCCGGATACTTGGTTGCATTGATTGTACTCATTAATCCAAAGAACTGTATATTGGTTAGTAGGCCGCTGGTACTATTGTATATGGGTTTGTAGGCGGTCGAAGTCATGAGATAATTCATTGCCGGTTTTCCATGCCACGCAGCTTGAATCTTGGCGTCATCTGCTATTGCAGTTTTTTGGTAGCTGCCGACGCCTGTAAGACTTGTTGCCATACGAACACCGGAGAATTGGTAATTGAATCCTGCATCCATCAGTGATGATATTTTGGCTCCATCATAAGCTGCATCATAAAAAAGAGCTTTATCACCATCAGCCGGTACCTTGCCGTCGGCATCATTCGTTGTTTTTCCTACCAGATTAAAGTACTCCAGACGTGTCGGTATGTGCCATCCTTTCGGGCAGATTCCTTGTGCTCCTTCAAAGGAGGTCAGATTACTATCAGTAATTTCTTTACCACCCAGTGCAGCCTGGAAATCATATAGATAACCTAATTCTTTTATGGCACTTTCTTTTGTTGTAGCTACGGTTGCACCGTCGGCTGTGATTTCATACGGATACCAAACATGGCTATCAGCAGTTGGATCACTTGAAGGAGTATACCCTTCCGGTAAATAAATAAGCGGTTCAGCCATCCATGTCGTACCGTTTGAGAGAGTTACAGTCTTATATTTTACATTATCATACAGGAAATAGTTCTGATCGAGATGTTCCTCGAAAGGAATCTCATTATCAGCTCCAATTTCACCCTCATCTGTCCAGTTTTCAATGTCACCACTAAGTTTGACTTCTATATCGTCAGGTAACACGCGAATGTTCACACTGTATTGTCCTCCTTGTGCCAAAGTGGTAGATGTGAGCTTCTGTGACAAGGTCTTGCCGTCAGATGTTGCTACTTCAAGCGTCAAGGCTACTGTTTGGGGAACGATAATGGCGCGGTATGTCTCATTCGCTTTAACGGCTTGTGCAACAATGCTTGTTGCGGAGGCGTTTGCATCAGCAGTCACTGTGAGAGCACTCAAATCAAGAGTTGCAGTCGGGATGGAACCTTTCAATGCGATAGACGAGATGTTAGCTTCTACTTCCTTTGTTACATTAATCACTAATTTAGTAAACATGTGTTTGAAGTTCATGCTTATAACGTTGGTAGTCGGAAGTACATCCGATTTCTTTGCTGCCATAAAATCTGACGCTCCATATCCACTAGTCTGATCGGTTTCAACAGTAAATGAAGCCGGAGTATTACTCTCTTTATAGGGATAATAGGCTACTATTTGCGATTTGTCATTTCCTTCCGGGTACCAGAGTAAATCGCCTGCAAATACTCCGTCATTGTATGTCATCTGTTTATTCTCTGCATATACGAAGTCACCGTTTTGGGTGATTGTAACACCGATTTTATCTCCGGTCTCAAAGTTAACTTCCGTAGCACGTGTAATAATGGGAGAGATAGTAATGCGACTGTTTGCAGGAGTCGTAGCTTCGTTCTCTTCCTGTTGGCAAGATACCAAAAGCGCTGCTGCGAAGATAAATGTCAAACTCTTTTTCATTGCTTAATAATTTAGTTTATTTATATTCATTGTTTTCAAAAAGTATATCCTAATTTGATAGTCTCGTTCCAACGGTTCGAACCATCTATATATTGCAGGTTGAAACCGTGCGTATAACTACCCTGTACTTCCGCATAAACTCCATAGTTGAAATGATAGCGCAATCCGAGGTGAAAAGTCGTCTGTGGGGCAGTTGTATATTCATTTTTCAGATTGTAATAATCAGTCAGTCGATAAGGCGGGTCACCCGGTTCCGTATCTGTTGCCGTAGTCCTGTTTTTCTCGGTAAAGTTTCCTATGGCAAAGGATGCAGCCGCTTTCAGGTCGAGTTTCCCCAGATGAAATACGCTGGAGATATAAGTCCGGCTACAAAGCATCTTTTCCGAAGCTACATAAGGATACATCTGTGTGGTCAGTCGTCTGAATGTTGATATATTCGTTCCCAGGCGAAGTTCCGTGCGGGGACTAATCCATTCATATTCGGGATGGACGGAGAAAACATCCTGCTCAAAAATACGATTGGAACCGTGTACGTGAGTGATCGTTATCCCGTTTACCGTTTCCTTGGTTATCACATTTTCATTGTTGACCAGATGTGACCATTGCAAATTCAGTCGCAGAAAATGCTCTTTCTTTCCCTGTTTGAAATGATAACTCAAATGGGAGGTAATCCGGTGGGTTGGAAATTTAAACCAGATAGCATCTCTTTCACCGGCAGAACCTGAAGAATACGTGTATTCAGCATCTCCGTAAAATCCTTTCCATTGAAGTTGCAAGGCTACCCCGTTCGACAATTCTTTGATGGGGAAACCGTTGACGCCCGATTCACTAAGATGGATTCCACTCCCGTCCCATGCCTCGTAAGCTCCATACATAAGTCCTTTATCCAGAAAAGTATTGTAAGAGTTTTCGGCTGTACCGATGACTTCTGCTTTCACAGATTCACTGTTTTTACCGAAAATATAGGAAAAGCCGATCGCCATATCTCCCGAATGATACATGACGCTGGGGGCTATTTTCAAATTCAGTCGGTAATTGGTATGCCGCAAGTCCTTTCGTTTGGAATAGTTGGAAGCGGTAAAGTCTATCTTTCCTCCTAATCGCCAGTTGGGTGAAATATCAGTTGCAATACCACCCATGAAAGCGTAAGTTTGCAAGTCTTTACGTCCGGGTGTGAACTCCAGGAGGTCTACGGGATAAAATCCTGGGTGGATAAACATCGAACCGCTCATATCCTTGCCTGAAGTATGATCGAATGAGAACGAACCCGTCAGTGAATAACCTTTCAGATGAGTGATGGACTTTGCTACCGCTCCGGCACTCCATGCTTCTTTTGCTTCGTAATAGTTGCGGAAATCACCGTGGTTATTCTTTCCGTACAGTTCGGCATAGGAAGCAGAAATACTGTCCATCATGATACCTGTGACATTTGCCCCGGCATTCCAGGAGTTACGCCGTTCGATGATGTCATAAGTCTGTGCCGAAACTCCGGATGTCAGACATAGAATCCAAAGACCTGTTATATATATTTTCTTCATCTCACTCATGCAAAGATTGTTTTTCCCGTTCATAAAAATCGGTAGAAGAATTGTTTGTATCTACCAGTACTTCGTAACCCGCTTCCTGTGTCGCTTCTTCATCCACATGACGGTATAAACTGCGTCCGTTGTATGTGGCACTTTGAGTGACATATCCCGCATCGATGGATGGAGAAATACGCTTTTTATTGTTGGAGGAACCGCCATAATATACTTCCGTGCCATCAATCACCCAGTCGAGTGGTACCGCTATCACCTGATCCGTAGTGCTTCCCGGTTTTTGTATGACGCTTCCCTCTTTTAGAACGAAGTCCTGTATCGTGGTATCCTTGGCTTTAAAAATAACCGCGGCAGGAGAAAATATCGAGAATGAATAGGCGTTCGCCTGACCAGTCTTCAACACTACGTTCAGGTAATGATCCGGTGTGATCTGGTCGCCCGGAGCCGGATGATACTGTGTGTTCGGAAAATAAACATTATTATAGCATACAAAATATCCGGGTTTGTTCAGGTTGACAGATTGCGGATATTGTGCCGCATGGTCAACCGCTCCGTTGATGGCAATCACTGCATCTTCTCCCGGCTGAAGCGGGAATGTTTTACCGGTACCGCCAAATTGCCATATACACTGAACGATGGGAGCGAAGTCCTTGAAGATGGTTGCTCCGGTTACTTCATCCTGTGTCACCCATACATTAGTGGCTTGTGAATTGTAAGGGTCGAGTGCTCCGAAGCATAAACTATCCAGATATTGCACTTCCGAGTCGTTATTATGCAGGATAATGTACTTGTCGGATTGATAATTTCCTTCCAGCGGTAACTTTGTGCATCCTCCGCAGTAAATCTCTTTAATAATGATCGTCCCGGCCTTGGAATGAATGAGTGGGAGATTAAGAGATATGTCTCCGCTGGTTAGTTTGACATTATCAGCTAATCCGTTGAAAATATCCTTTCCGCCTTTGTCGCTGACTTGTACGCGGTATATACCTTTGGTCAAAGAGAATTGCGCCACTCCATTCTTGTCGGTTTTAGCCTTGTAAGAATTTCCACGGTCGACATCTTCAATCTTTACGGTCACTCCTTCCCGGAGATGATCCGTGTATCCGTCCGGATATACGGCAGTAACCTGCAGGCTGTGCAACTGGTTGTCATACGGATTCTCTTTATCGATATCTGTGCATCCCGCAAAGATGCCAGTCACTGTTAGTAATAATATGTAGATGAATTGTTTCATATAGTTAGAATTTGATACGGCAAGTAAGTCCATAATAGAAATCCGGGGTGAAGAGAGCGCTTACACCCGTTGCATGAGATTTTACATAAGGCCGTGAGTTGGTGAAATTAATCGCATTGAGAGAAAGAGATACATAGTCTCCAATCTCTTTGGTGATATTGATATTGGCAGAAAAATAAGGATCATATCCGTCTGCTGCAAATGTATAGGCATTGCCCGATTTGCGTATCAGGTAGGAGAATTCCGGATTCGCGGCTTCCGCTGATGTGAAAGGATGCATCTCATTATTCAGGTCGAGGTATGCTACCGGCCAGATAGCGGTATAAGAGTTACCGTCATAGATACTTCCCCCGGTTTGGGTATTACTGCTTTCGCTCACATTGAAAGCATATTCTTTTCCTTGATACTCGGAGATGTTCTGCGAACGCTTCACAAGCGAAGCTTCCAGTCGGCACGAAATAATCAGTCTGGCTTTCGGAATACGGGTGATGGCTGTGATATTGGCATCCAGCGAGTGGGTACGTTTGCCGTTGGCGGTAGTCGATAAGTTGTCACCGTTGGCGTAGATACCTACATATTGGTAAGAACGATTGGCAAGACTGGTGTGCGACCATCCATTCTGATAATAATACGATAAAGAGTTGTCGATGTATTTCGTATAAGTATAAGCGGCATCTACCCGGAATTGCGTGCGAATCGGAGTAATTTCCGGGAAATCAACAATCATTTCCGCTCCGCGACGAATCACGTCCATTCCATTGTCGGGAGAAGTTGACTTTACAAAAGTCTGGTCGGTCACTTTGACATCCATAGGAGTCCAGTAACTGGATGCATTGTCGCGTATGTAAACCATCCCTGTCTGGTTATCTACATTGATTTGCGGGTTAGTCGGCATAGTGAATCCATCCGGCAATTGGAGCACATCATAGGAGAACGGAGTATAAGTACTTGCGTATTTATACGGCAGCTTGGTACGGTTGAAATAACCGACTAATGAAATTCTGGTACGGGCAATGTTGACGTCCAGACCGATTTCTGCGTTCTGATTCCGTTGCCAGCGTAGGTTTTCATTGTGCAATAACGTGTAGGGCTGACTATAATATATATAAGATGATTCAATCTTATTATAGGAAAAGCCGAAGGTCTGTATGTCCCGATATTCCTGTTTGGGATACAAGGTATAGAAAGAGGGAAGTTTTTCGGTAATTCCCCAACCGCCACGGATAGCGATATGTTCGTTCAACTGCCATCTGGCATTGAAACGTGGTGAAAGAGTATTCAGGTTCTTATATTTCGTTCCCTTGATAAACAAATGTTCCCAACGTACCCCTGCCATCAGTCTAAGCA
>OJPY01000532.1_pt1 | contig 13818 bp, 10 predicted proteins | sample 1598651 | NCBI WGS metagenome assembly OJPY01 (sample SAMN03922492, study PRJEB24848) | human gut metagenome | isolation source: stool sample | host: Homo sapiens | place: Germany | collected 2011-05 | reverse complement strand
GTTCGAAATGCTGGGCAACTGGTCTTTCGGAGATTACTTCAAGAAAGAAGCTATCGGCTGGGCATGGGAATATCTGGTAGATGTACTGAAGATAGATCCGAAAGATCTGTATGCCACCGTATTCGAAGGAAGTCCCGAAGAAGGACTGGAACGGGACAACGAAGCCGCCTCTTACTGGGAACAGTTCCTGCCGAAAGACCATATCCTCAATGGCAACAAACATGACAACTTCTGGGAAATGGGTGATACAGGTCCCTGCGGCCCGTGTTCCGAAATCCATATCGACTCACGTTCGGAAGAAGAAAAAGCTCAAATCCCCGGCAACCAACTGGTAAATAAGGATCATCCGCAAGTAATCGAGATCTGGAATCTTGTATTCATGCAGTTCAACCGCAAAGCAGACGGTTCACTGGAAGGTCTTCCCGCCAAAGTGATCGATACCGGTATGGGATTCGAACGTTTGGTGCGCACACTGCAAGGCAAGACATCCAACTATGACACTGATGTGTTCCAACCGATACTGAAAGCCATTGCCGAAATGGCAGGAACCACCTATGGTCAAGACAACCAGAAAGATATCGCCATGCGCGTTATAGCCGACCATATCCGTACCATCGCATTCTCAATCACCGACGGCCAATTGCCCAGCAACGCAAAAGCCGGCTATGTAATCCGCCGTATCCTCCGCCGTGCCGTCCGTTACGGATATACTTTCCTGGGACAGAAACAAGCATTCATGTACAAGCTGCTGCCTGTATTGATTGAGAATATGGGCGAGGCCTATCCGGAGTTGAACGCACAGAAAACACTGATCGAGAAAGTGATCAAAGAAGAAGAAGAATCTTTCCTGCGCACACTGGAAACAGGTATCCGTCTGTTGGACAAGACTATGAACGATGCCAAAGCTGCCGGGAAAAAAGAGATCAGCGGTGTGGATGCCTTTACATTATATGACACTTTCGGTTTCCCCCTCGACCTGACAGAACTGATTCTCCGAGAAAACGGCATGACTGTAAACGAAGAAGAGTTCAACGCCGAAATGCAGAAACAAAAAGAACGCGCCCGTAACGCGGCAGCCGTTGAAACCGGCGACTGGATCACCATAAAGGAAGGTGACACCCACTTTGTAGGTTATGACTTTACCGAATATGAAACCAGCATCCTGCGCTATCGCCAGATCAAGCAGAAAAACCAGACATTGTATCAAATTGTACTGAGCGATACTCCTTTCTATGCCGAAAGTGGTGGTCAGGTAGGTGATACAGGGGTGATCGTAAGCGAATTCGAAACCATTGAAATCATTGACACCAAGAAGGAAAACAACCTTCCTATCCATATCACCAAAAAACTGCCCGAACACCTTGACGTTCCGATGATGGCTTGTGTAGATACAGAAAAACGTGCCGCCTGTGCCGCCAACCACTCTTGTACTCACTTGCTGGACGAAGCGTTGCGCCAGGTATTAGGAACTCACGTAGAACAAAAAGGTTCTTTGGTAACCCCTGAGTCATTACGTTTCGACTTCTCTCACTTCCAGAAGGTGACTGACGAGCAACTTCGTGAAGTGGAACATTTGGTAAATGCCAAAATCCGTGAGAACATCCCTTTGACGGAATACCGCAATCTTCCTATCGAAAAGGCAAAAGAACTGGGTGCTATTGCTTTGTTCGGTGAAAAATACGGTGATGAGGTACGTGTTGTCCAATTCGGAAACTCTATTGAATTCTGTGGAGGTACCCACGTTCCGGCTACAGGCAAGATCGGTATGGTCCGTATTATCAGCGAAAGCTCTGTTGCTGCCGGTGTGCGCCGTATCGAAGCTATCACGGGGGCCAAAGTAGAGGAATTGATGGATACGGTCCAAGATACGCTGAATGACTTGAAGGCATTGTTCAACAATGCTCCCGATCTGAAAGTCGCCATCCGCAAGTATATTGACGAAAATGCAGGATTGAAGAAGCAGGTGGAAGAGTTCATGAAAGAAAAGGGCGCCGCACTGAAAGCCAGACTGGTAGAGAATGCCAAAGAAATAAATGGTGTGAAAGTGGTGAAAGCCATCATTCCGATGTCTGCCGACGTAGTGAAAGATATTGCCTTCCAGCTGAAAGGTGAGATTCCTGCCAATCTGTTCGTTGTAATAGGTAGTGTGGACAACAACAAACCGATGCTGACTGTCATGATTAGCGAAGACTTGGTAAAAGCCGGACAGAATGCAGGTAAACTGGTCCGTGAAGCAGCCAAACTGATTCAAGGCGGCGGCGGCGGTCAGCCCCACTTCGCAACGGCAGGCGGTAAGAATCCCGACGGTCTGAATGCGGCTGTTGATAAAGTGATAGAGCTGGCTGCATTGTAATCTATTCGAATTTCGTCCATATTTCGTATATATCAAAACTCCGCCATCTGGTCTGAAAGCCGATGGCGGAGTTTTTTTATCTGGTTTACTAAGCCTTTTCTTCTTTATGGATAAGGGAAATAAAAAGGAAGATTTCTATCTCCCAAGCCTTTGGAGTTATCTCCATAGCCTTTGGAGTTAACTCCATAAGCTTGGGAGTTAACTCCAAAGGTTATGGAGATAGAATACAAACGTTCAAAAAGGCTTAGCCATAAAGAAAAAAACATTAACCAAACGGTTGAAAACATATCATCAGTCATTAACACCTCACTGACTGCCCGCTCATTCCGTCTGCTCCTTCGGCCAGTTCACTAGATACAGAATTTCCGTAGCACGGGTGAAAGCCGTATACAGCCAACGGAAATAATCCGGAGTCAACATATCCTCCGTCATATAACCCTGATCCAAAAAGACCCGTTTCCACTGGCCACCCTGCGCTTTGTGACAAGTAACGGCATACGCATATTTCACCTGCAAGGCATTGTAATGAGGATCGGCTTTCATTTTCTTCATCCGCTCACGTTTCACTGTTATATCAGCATAATCCTCCAATACCGAATAAAATAACCTGTCATTCAATTCTTTAGGCAGTGCGGGTGTTTCAGTATGCAAGGTATCCAACAAAAGTTTCACCTCCAGTTCCATACCATCATAGTCGGGGAACGCCAGCACCACATCGGCAAAACGAAAGCCGTATGCCTCACGCACCCGACGGACACGGCGAACCACAGCTATATCTCCATTGGCTATAAAATCAATCTCCTTACAACCCTCCGTCCAAAAATAGTTATTCTTCGCCACCATCAGCAGGTCACCGCTGTTCAGCTCATCCTCCCGAAACAGAATCGTATTCCTGATTCCCTTATTATAAATATTCGCCCGTTTATTGGAACGGCAGACCACAATCGTTTCGTCCATACCTGCCTGACCGTAACAATCATTGATTACCTCAATCAGCTCACTACCAGAAACCATCCGGATATCCGGAAACCCTTCCACACGGACAGAAGGCAAAGTGAGAAAATTTTCCTCGGATATGTAGCGGCGCAATTCTGTCGCATTCCAAAGAATCCCCGAATCATGCATCTGACGGACCACCTCAGTGAGCTGCGCCTCATATACTTCCATGCCATACCCGCGTAACTTATCGGCCGAAAGAGCCGGACTCTCCTCCTCTCCCACCGGAGGAAGCTGCGCCGTATCTCCTATCAGCATCAGACGGCAACCTGTTCCGGCATATACATATTGAATCAAGTCGTCCAGCAAACGCCCTGTACCAAAGACCGCCCCCGCCAATCCGTCATTAGCGATCATCGACGCCTCATCCACAATAAACAAAGTATGCTGATGCAGGTTATCATCCAAAGAAAAGTTGTCCAGGTCATTTGAAAAGTTGCGCTGGCGGTAAATCTTCTTATGGATAGTATAAGCCGGATGCTGTGCATAATGTGAAAAGACTTTAGCCGCCCTTCCCGTCGGAGCAAGCAGAACACACTTTTGCTGTAACTGGTCCAAGGTCTTCACCAATGCTCCGATAAGGGATGTTTTACCCGTACCGGCATATCCCTTTAAGAGAAAAACCGAGTCCGATTGGCGGGAAAAGAGAAAATCTGCTAAAAATTTAACAGCTTTTTCTTGTTCTAAAGTTGGTTTATATAGAAAATTTCCCTTAATTTGCTGCACTAAATAACTATTAATCATAATTGCGTAATAAAAAGTTCCTTGAACTGTGCGTTATTAGATTTATTTGTTTTATTTTTGCGATGCGAATATAAACTAAAAAAAACACATATTTATCATGAAAACAGTTATTAATATTGTATTGGCTGCTTGCGTTATCGGTTTGATATACGTTTGCTACGGCAGTATCATGGGACCGATCAACTTCGATGACGCTAAAAAGACTAGAGAGAAACAAGTTATTGCACGCTTAATTGACATCCGTAAGGCACAGTTGGAATACCGTAATTTACATGCAGGCGCATATACTGCCAGCTTTGATACTTTGATTGATTTTGTTAAAACAGCAAAACTTCCATTCGTAAAGAAAGAAGGAGTTTTATCTGATGCTCAATTGGAAGCCGGTATGACTGAAAAGAAAGCGATGGCAATCATCAACAAAGCCAAAAAGACCGGTAACTGGAAAGAAGTTGAAAAAGAAGGTTTGATGAACTTCAAACGTGATACTTTATGGGTTGCCGTAACAGATACAATCTATGCTCCGGGCTTCAACGCAGACTCTTTGAGATATGTTCCCTTCGGAAACGGCGTACAATTTGAGATGGTTACCCGCAGCGATACTACCAAATCGGGTGCTCCTTTGAACTTGTTCCAAGCTCAAACTCCGTATGAAACATATTTGGGCGGCTTGAATACTCAAGAATTGGCTAACCTTAAAGACCTTCAGACCAAATTGGGTAAATATTGCGGTTTAAGAGTGGGTGATATCGAACAGCCTAACAATAACGCAGGTAACTGGGAATAAGAATGACTGAACGTATCGATTTTACAAAATCGGAACAATATACATTATCCATCCGCCTCAGTGCGGATGGATTTTCTTTTTCTATCTATAACCCACTGACAGATAATGATTTCTGCTTTGTTCCGCATCCGGTCAACACCGGATATTCCATGACGGCCAATCTGAAAGATATGCTGACTAAAACAGAAGCGCTGAAGTATCCGTATAAACGGGTTAACATCTTGTATGACTCCCCCCGTTTCACCCCTGTTCCTTTGGAATTATTCGAAGACGAACAGATGGATACAATTTTCTATCATAATTTTCCTAAAGCTAAAGGAAATAACGAGATTGTACTTTGCAATGTCCTGGGAAGAAGCAATGTGGTAATACTTTTTGCTATGGACAAACATACCCATTTGTTACTGACTGAACATTTTCCTACAGCTCGTTTCTTCTCCACCGCCAGCCCGCTGACTGAATATTTCGCCCGGAAAAGCCGGTTGGGTAACAGCCGGAAACTATATACATACATACGCGAGCAACAAATGGAAGTTTTTTGTTTTGATAAGGGCAACTTATTACTGATCAACTCATTTCCATGCAAACAAACCACAGACCGTGTGTATTACCTATTATATGTATGGCAACAATTAAATTATAGTCAGGAAAGAGACGAGCTGCACTTGACAGGAATATTAGAGGACAAAGAAGAATTACTGAAAGAGTTGCGCAATTATCTGCGCCAGGTATTCGTCATCAGCCCCAAAGCGGAATTCAACCGCTCCGAGATAAGTAAAATAGAAGAGATACCTTTTGACATGCAAACCTTATTATTATGCGAGTAATCAGCGGTATATACAAACGGCGCCGTTTCGATGTGCCTCATACATTCAAGGCACGTCCGACAACGGATTTCGCCAAAGAGAACCTTTTCAATGTATTAAGTAACAATTATTTTGACTTCGAGGACGGAGTTACAGCCTTGGACCTTTTCGCCGGTACGGGCAGCATCAGTATAGAACTGGTTTCACGCGGTTGTGACCGGGTTATTTCAGTAGAAAAAGATCCCCAGCACCTTTCTTTCATCTCACAGATGATGCGTGAAGTGAAGACCGACAAATGTTTTCCTATCCGTGCTGATGTCTTTAGATTTATAGACAAATGCAGCGAGCAATTTGATTTCATCTTCGCCGACCCTCCATACGCCTTGAAAGAGTTGGAAAGCATCCCCACCCGTATTTTCGAAAGCGGGATTTTAAAGGAAGACGGATTACTGGTACTGGAACATGGCAAAGAGAATCATTTTGAGGATGACCCCCATTTTATTGAGCGCCGTGCATATGGCAGTGTGAACTTCTCTTTCTTCAAAGCAACGGTGCCAGCAACCGGACAATAGATTCTTGTGCTTTTTGATACCAAGGACGCTTTATCCATGTTTTTCTCTGCAACAGGATGGCGTCCTTCTGGTCTTGCAGGAAAATACCTTTCAACAGCAATGCTGAGGACGGATCATACATAAAGGCATTCACCTCAAAATTATGCTCAAAGCTACGGAAGTCCATATTTGTAGAACCTACCGTAGAAAGAGTATCATCACTGACCATCAGCTTGGAATGCAAAAAACCTTTCTGATAAAGGTAAATCCTGACACCCGCACGCATGATATCATCCAAATAAGATAACGAACCTAAATGTGTTATCCATGTATCGGCACGTGCCGGTATCATAATGCGAACATCCACGCCTGCCAAAGCTGCCGTTTTCAATGCCATCAGAATAGGTTCGGTAGGCAACAAGTAAGGTGTTTGTATATAAAAATACTTTCGGGAGCTGCTGATAGCTATCAGTAGCCCTTGCATAATATCCCGCCATTCGCCTACAGGATCGGAAGTGACAATCTGTATCAGAGCCTTTCCAAAGATTCCGACTTCGGGGAAATAACGGGAGGAAGTGATAAGGGTACGGTCTACTACATACCAATCGGTCAAAAAAGCAGTCTGTAACCCATATACCGCTTTTCCTTCTATTTTAATGTGAGTATCCCGCCATATCCCCCATGGAAAGCCTTTCATATAGCGCAAAGCAATGTTCATCCCTCCCGTATAAGCCACACGACCGTCGATTACTACTATTTTACGGTGATTACGATAATTTACCTTACTGGTAAATAAAGGAAAACGGACTTTCAAAAAACTGCGTGCCTCAATACCTGCTCCCCGCATTTCATCAAAAAAAGCATGGGGAACTTTCCAGCAGCCCACATCGTCATATAGCAAACGCACTTCTACTCCCTGCCGCGCTTTATCTATCAACAAATCGCGCAGCAACCTGCCTGCCGGATCATCCTCAAAAATATAAAACTGCAAATGGATGTGATGCTTTGCCTTACTGATTTCTTTCATCAATGAATACAGCATGGAATAACCATCCGTAAAAACTTCCGTCGCATTTCCTTCAAAGGGCAAAGCATTATTCACTTTCCGGAAAAAACGCATCAACTGGTGCTGTTCATCAGGACACTTAAACGCCTTTTGCGCCTGGTATTCTGCCATGGGACGTTTTATGAGACGGGTGAACCCTTTCTTGCTGATCAATTTCTCCTTACGTGTGCTTCTGCCGAAAAAGAAATAGAACACAAGCCCCACAATGGGCAGGAAAAAGAGCACAAGTACCCATGCCATTGTTTTAACGGGATTACGATTATCAAGTATCACTATAAAGATAGTTCCGATGATAATCACAAAATAAAGCACGTTAAAAGCAACAGCAAAGATTTCATTAAAGATACTCCACTCTACCATATAATTCCAGTAATTTACTTATAAGCAAACTTATAAAAAAAATCCCAACCTATAACAATATAGATTGGGAAAAGATTAAGATATAGTTTCATTTAAAAAGGACGCCGGCCATGTCTTCCCGGACCGGGACCAAAACCGGGACCGCCGAATCCCCTATGGCTATTCATCATCTTGTCACGGGCGGCTTTACTTCCAAAAATATTCAGACGATAGATAAAATGTACCATACAATAACTGTTGATACTGTTGTATTCGGTAACCGAACGTACATCCGCTGTCAAAGAACGGCTGATATTGCTCTGTTGTTTTAAGATGTCGTACATTTCAAAACTAACAGTTGCAGCTCCTTTCAATAGACTTTGTGCTATTTGGGCATTCCAAATCAGTTCATTATTGTTCAAACTGGCATCATCATATCCTCTACGGGACTGGTTGGTGATATTAGTAGACAATGTCATCTGCCATGGTAAAGTGACATTGGTACTCGCTCCATATGAGAATGTATAAGGATTCTGGTTCTTTTCAGGACGCAGCTTGCTACGTTCCGCTGTATACTCAATAGAACCATTCAATGAAAATTCAAACCAGTCATTCCGATAGGACCCATTCAGATTCTCCGCCAAAGTCAAACCGGTAGTCGTATTCTTATCATCATGCAATGTTTCCTTATTGTATAAGAACGCTACCTGATTCCGGTAGCTCACACGAGAAAAAGAATTTATAGTAAACTTTTTATTCTTCAAAGCCGAATTAAAACCGAACAATCCAAACGCATTCCAGTTTCCATTGATATTCTGAGGAGTTGAAGTAGTACCACCCGTATTCTCATCATATACCGTACTATTACTGATACTATTCTGAGTAGCAGTGAAATTTACATGAGTCATTATGCCACGCTGCTTCTCGGCATTATAAGTGTTATAAAACAAACGCATGGTATGGGCAAACGAAGGCTTCAAACCTGGATTACCCACACGGATATTCAACGGATTGGAATTATCGACAATCGGCAACAGGTTTTCCATACTAGGCTGGCTACTACGCCCACGATAAGTGATACGCAACTGACTTACTTTGGAGAAGCGATAACGAAAATCCAGATTCGGAGCAAAATTGAATACCGTTCTTGTGGTATCAGTCATGTAATCTCCCTTCTTATAGGACAATTTCGTATTTTGAGGCTGTAAGGACATGCCGGCACTCAACTGATATTTCTCCCGGATAAATCGTAGTCCCAAAGAAATATCATGATTAAAGTATTTATATTCAGCATCCTTACTCAAGCTATCCACATAAGCAGTTTCATAGTTTTCGGGTAATCCGTCATTTATATCCCAAGGATACCCCAAATCGTATGTCGATTTATCACTCTTGCTATTCTTATATTGGAATCTATAACTAAATTGCAGGAAAGTAGCCCGTGCTATAGGTTCGCTATAAGTAAACTGTGCTGTATAATTATAATTTTTAGTAGGCATCGTAATGTATTGATTACGATGTTCTATAGAATCCCCTCCTAAATAGTTCTTTATCTGATAATAACGGGTTTCCGATTGAGCATACTGATCGCTGTCATCATCTCCATATCCAAATGAACCACGGAATGTAATGTTACGTCCCTCATTATTCAGTTTCCGGTTCAGCTGCAATGTTGCATTAGCCGACAAACTATTTGATTTGGACAGATTATGTTCATTGGTAGCATTAATACGAGTATCCCTTAACGGATCATCAGACTCTATATTGTCAAAGTTCAAATAATCATTGGGATTTACCACATACTGATAAGGATCCTCATTAAAAGTACCTGACTCTGCAACTGAAGCTCCCCTTGTCTTGTCATAAGAAACATTCGGCCGGAAAATAATATTGGTCATTGAATCGGGACGCCATTCCATACGGAAATCTGCCTTGAAACCTGTTTCCTTATTACTATTGGCTTTGTTTGAATTGGAATAAGAATCCCCCGACTGCAAAAAACGCTGTGAAGATCCGACTGTTACTACATCTGCATCACGATAGTTGTAACGCATACTACCTCCCAATTCCAGTTTTTCTGTTTCTGTAGCAAAATTCGCTCCTAGCATTTTAGTCGCGTTCAATCCATTGTTACGCCTCCAACGAGGTCCTCCTCCCGAAAATCCCTGATCATTCACATTATTGGCGGAACCAATAATAGAAACCTGAGTTTTATCATAAAAACGGTTAATCATAGCTCTTCCTGTATAACGGTCTTCCGTTCCGGCGCCTAAATCCACGTTTCCAAACCAGCCTTGATTCATCCCCTTCTTCACCGTCAAATCGAGCACTGTTTCCTCCTCACCATCATCAATACCCGTAATGCGTGCCAAATCGGATTTCTTATCATAGGTTTTCAGTTTTTCCACCATATCGACTGGCAAGTTCTTCAAACCGGTCTTCACATCACCGCCAAAAAACTCTTTGCCATCTACCATAAGTTTCTTGATTTCCTTGCCGTTCATCTTTATGTTTCCGTCTTCATCTATTTCTGCTCCCGGAAGTTTTTTCACCAATTCTTCCAACATCGCCCCCTCAGGAGTACGATAAGCAGAAGCGTTATAGCCAATAGTATCTTCTGAAATGGTTACCTGCGGAGCCTCGGCTACAATAACCGCCTCACCCAACATGATAGCATCGGTGGGTAAAGTGACTGTTCCAATATTAACACTCGGTTTACCAGCTGTCAGCTGCAAAGATTTTTCCTGAGTAAGGTAACCTACAAATGAAATTTTAAGTACATATTTCCCCAGACGGGCAGCAATAGAGAATACTCCGTTGTTATTGGTAACATTTCCTACCACCATTGTACTATCGGGTAGAGAAAGTAACTGTACGGTAGCTTGTCCAACCGGGCTTTTATCATCACCATCAATCACAGATCCCGTCACGGTTATGCGCTTGCCACTTTGCGCCCAAGAGAGAGTTGCACAGGTACATACCAGTAACAACAATAATACTAACTTCTTCATTTTTTCTTTTTCCTTGAAATTTTAATGCCTAATGTCCTTTGGACACTCTTGTCGACAAAAGGTTTAACGGAAAAATGTATTTATTTCTTAAACAATCGATCAACCCGGCTTTTTTGTACACCAAATTCCAGACAAATAACATTAAAAACCATATAAACTATAGCAATGGAATTATCCGCTTCTTCCAGATTTCCATTATATACTCCTCTGACCAACATTACAATATAATAAATGCCCAACAAATAAATAGCATAACAAATAGCCTTGATACGTATTCGGGAAATCTTCTCATTCTCATCCTTCACTTTTGCCAAGAAGATCATAAACAAAGAAAACCAGATAAGTAACTTGATAGAAGCCTTTGTAAACAACAGGTTACTATCGTTTATCATGCCAAACATAAACATGAACAACGGTACGAAAACAGACAACAACAGAACAACATATCCCATCGTCCTACAATAAACCGGTAAAATTCCTTTCATTATTTTATATTTTAACGTACAAAAGTAATTATTTGTAAGCAAAGAACGGTCATCTTTTTGCTTTTTTACCTAAATTTGCAGGCAAATAATAGAAAATATGAGTAAACAAGAAGTTATTATCTGCCATAACTTAGAAGAAAATCTCAATAAGGCAATAAACCAATGCCCACATGACAAATTATTTGTCTTGGCTGACGAACATACACGTGAACTTTGCATTCCTGTTTTATCAGAATTTGATTGTATTAAAAATGCCCATTTTATTTATATAGGGGCTGAAGATGTGCACAAAAACTTGGAAACACTGGCATATGTATGGAAAGAGTTGGGAGATAAAGGTGCAAGCCGTCATTCGCTACTTATCAATTTAGGTGGAGGGATGGTTACAGATTTAGGAGGATTCGCCGCATCAACTTTCAAACGAGGGATCAAATATATTAATATTCCTACCACACTGCTGGCTATGGTTGATGCATCTGTAGGAGGCAAGACCGGAATCAATTTCAACGGATTAAAGAATGAGATCGGAGTCTTCTCTCCTGCCGAAAGTGTATTGATTGACGCTAATTTTCTAAAATCACTGGATATTCGCAATCTATTGTCCGGATACGCTGAAATGTTGAAACATGGTCTTATCAGCACCCATGATCATTGGATAGAATTGTTGAAATTTGACTTCAACAATATAGATTACAAGGTCTTACAGACTTTAGTCGGAAAATCTGTACAGATTAAAGAAGATATAGTGGAACAGGATCCTTTTGAAAGAGGAATCCGCAAAGCTTTAAATCTGGGACACACCGTAGGGCATGCTTTTGAAAGTCTGGCATTAGAAACACAGCATCCGATATTACATGGTTACGCTGTGGCATGGGGAATAGTTTGTGAACTTTATTTCTCCCATATCAAAACTGGTTTTCCTAAAGACAAGCTACGTCAGACCATCCTGTTCGTCAAAGAACATTATGGAGTTATGCCTTTTAATTGCAAACAATATGAACGCCTCTATGAATTCATGAAACATGATAAGAAAAACTCAGCAGGCATTATCAATTTCACCCTATTAACTGAAATAGGAAATATACAGATTAATCAATCGGCAAGTAAAGACGAAATTTTTGAAATGCTGGATTTTTATCATGAATCCATGGGTTGCTGATCTCCCTTCAAACAGATGGAAAGGATTATACAAACTTTCCATCTGTCCGATACAATAAAAACATCTTTTATTTATTCCCAATTATAATCGATCAAACTTTTAACAATCAAGCAATTAGAGTATTTATAATACATTAGTTAAAAAACAGGACAATCATTTAAAAAAGACAAATATAAAGCACCTTTTTTCCGTAAAATTGTTCCTAAATACCATTGATCAACTTTTCAATGCTTCAGAAACCCTATTTTTGCATTATATAATTGGTTGGTATAAATGTTATATAAGGAATTTGAAAAGAATAGAGAAGATATATTAGAGAATGAATTTTGCATGCAATCTAATGCATCAACATTGCCCATTACAGATTGCCCTTCTTATACCCCTATATGTACTATTGGAATCTGTATACAAGGAAATGCTAAAATAAGAATGGATTCTCAAGAATATACTATACACCCACATGATGTTTTTGTCTTTATGCCGGGACTGCTAGTCTCAGTCATAGAGACAAGTCCTCATTTCACAACAAACTATTTTACACTTTCAAACACATTTTTCTATGATGTAATAAAAACTATCAGGAGTTTTTCTCCTCAATTTTTCTCTTACATGAAATCTCGTTTCCTTTATCCCTTGCCGGAACAAGAGATGCAGTATTTCATGAATTATTATACGTTACTGAAGAGTCGGATCAAACTTCCCAAAAGTTTTTCCAGAGAAGCAATTATAGCTCTGCTAAGAATTATATTCCTAGATTTATATAACGATTTTGAAAATTACATCAATCATAGAAATAATACAAGTACAACACGTAAAGAAGATTTAACGCATAGATTCTATACGCTAATGATGGACAACTACAGAGAGCATAAAGAGGTTATCTTTTATGCCGACAAACTTCATGTTTCTTCCAAATATCTGTCTGAAGTAGTTAAAGAAACCAGTGGAAAATCTCCTAAGGACTGGATTATAGATTATTCATTACTGGAGATAAAAGAATTATTGAAAAACAGTTCTCTTAATATTCAGGAAATAACAATCAGAACTAAGTTCCTGAACCAGTCTGCTTTAGGTCGTTTTTTTAAAAGACACACCAATATGTCTCCCTCTGAATATAGGGAATCGACTTATTAGTTTCATCAATACCTTGCATAAAAAGATGCACTTTTAATGTAAAAAAGTACAGAGAATATTTGCAAATACCAAAAAAAGCCGTACCTTTGCATCCGCAATTCGGGGTGTAGCTCAGCCCGGTTAGAGTACGCGTCTGGGGGGCCCAAAAGATTTATTATAAAACATTTAACATAAAACACTAATATAGAAAGAGTTAAACAACAAAGTTTAGCTCTTTTTTCTTTTTCATCTACAACTATCCTAAAACTTTCATTACAATTTAATGCAAATAGATGTGTAGATACTAATTGAAAAGTGCGCTGTATTCTAATTGAAAAGAGCTCCATCCATAACTTGTTACAAAATTACTATAAGTTTAAAATATTCATTTATCTTGTCTCATTTTTTGTG
>OJPY01000509.1_pt1 | contig 14483 bp, 8 predicted proteins | sample 1598651 | NCBI WGS metagenome assembly OJPY01 (sample SAMN03922492, study PRJEB24848) | human gut metagenome | isolation source: stool sample | host: Homo sapiens | place: Germany | collected 2011-05 | reverse complement strand
GCCGCAAACGGGCACGGGCGGATATGGAATCCGCCCCTACGATTTTGTTTTCGACCAAAGGGAGAAAACTCCACCACATTTATTATTTATTATTTTGAGAAACGGAGGTGCAGCCTATCCCATGATCCCCCAGGAATATATACAGGAAGTCGTGCGGCGCAACGACATTGAAGAAGTCATCGGCCAGTATGTCCAGCTGCGCCGCCGCGGACGCACGGCCACGGGTCTGTGTCCGTTCCACAATGAAAAAACGCCGTCCTTCGTCGTTTACCCGGACACCCAGAGCTTTTACTGCTTTGGCTGCGGTGCGGCGGGCGATGTCATCAACTTTGTGCGCAAGTACAACAATCTCGGCTATGTCGAGGCTGTCAAGCAGCTGGCGGGCCGCGCCGGTATGCCGCTGCCCGAGGAGGATGACCGCGAGTCCCGTGCGCGCCAGCGCCTGTTGGAGATCAACCGCTGCGCCGCGCGCTACTTCTACGAGAACCTCAACGCCAAAACGCCGGAGGCCGCCATGGCCCGCCGCTACTGGAAGGAAAAGCGCGGCCTGTCCGACGCCGCCATCCGCCGGTTCGGTCTTGGCTACGCACCGGAGGACTTCGGCGGCCTGCTGCACTACCTTAAACGCCGCGGCTTCAGTGAGGAGGAGCTGGAAACCTCCGGCCTCGTCAAGCGCAGCGCCAAGGGCAACCTCTATGACATCTTCCGCCACCGCGTCATGGTGCCCATCATTGATGTGCGCGGGGCCATCATTGCCTTCGGCGGGCGCGTGCTGGACGACTCCAAGCCCAAGTACATCAACAGCCCCGAGACGATGGTCTACCACAAATCCCGCACGCTTTTTGCACTGAATATCGCCAAAAAGTCAAAAAACCGGCGCTACATCCTCTGTGAGGGCTACATGGACGTCATCTCGATGCATGAGGCCGGGTTTGACACGGCAGTCTGTGCCTGCGGTACGGCCCTGACACCCGAGCAGGCCAAGCTGCTGAGCGAGTACGCCGACGAGGTCGTTTTGAGTTACGACTCCGACGAGGCGGGCCAGAAGGCCACCGAGCGCAGCCTTGGCATTCTGGGCAGCACGACGCTGAAAGTCAGCGTGCTGAGCTACCAGGGCGCGAAGGACCCGGACGAGTTCATCAAAAAATACGGCCGTGAGCGGTTCGAGATGCTCTTGAACGGCACGGCCAACCCGACAGAATTCCAGCTGAAAAAGAGCAAGGCCAAGTATGACCTGCGCAGCGACGACGGGCGGCTGAGCTACATCCGGGAGGCCATCGAGATTCTGACCGAGCGCGGCGTCAGCCCGACGGCGAGGGACGTCTACGCCGGGCGGCTGGCCGACGAGACCGGTGTCTCAAAGCAGGCCATACTTTCCCAGCTCAACGGGGCGCTTCAGGCCGCTGCGCGCCGCAGCTACCGCAAGGAGCAGCGCGACCTTTCCAAGGAGGGCATCGCGTCGGACATCCGCGTGCCCTACACCAGCAGCGGGGAATCTGCCCTCGGCGCGGCCAACGCGGCGCGCCAGTTGGCCGTGGCCATGCTGCAGGACCCCGAGCAGGTGCCCTACGTCCGTGCGCGGCTGGATATGTCCACCGTGCTGGTGCCCGAGATGCAGCGCGCGCTGGAGGCAATTTTCCGCTGTGTGGACGAGCACCTGCCGCTGAACCAGACGTCATTACAGCAAATGCTGGATGAGGCCGCGTTCCAGCAGCTGGCCCACGGGCAGGCGTACAACCACGACATCCGTCTGCAAAGGCAGGATATTGATATGTATCTGGACCGTTTGCAGACCGCCAAGCCGATCAGTGAGCAGGTCAAGGGTATGAGCGACGGCCAGCTGGAAAGCTACTTTGCAAACCTCGGCAAAAAGAAGGGCGCCCGCCCCGCCGAGACAGATGAATAACGACATTCCGACATACTTTGTCAAACAATAGAAAACCAAAAGGAGAACGTACTTATGGCAGAAAAGAAAGATCCGATCCGCAGCCTGATCGACACGGGCCGCCGCGCCGGCAAGCTGACCAGCAGTGAGATCAGCGACGCAATGGAGGAAAACGGCAACGTTCTTGACGTAGAAGCGATGGAAAAGCTCTACGAGGAGCTGGAAAGCAACGGCATCGAGATCGTCGACGACACGCCCGTTGACGTCAGCAGCGCCCTGCCTAGCTCCGAGGAGGGCGCGGACGACTACGAGGACGGCCTGACTGCCGACGGCATCACGATTGACGACCCCGTCAAGGTCTACCTGAAGGAAATTGGCCGCGTGCCGCTGCTGTCCCCCGAGGAGGAAACCGAGCTGGCACTGAAAATTCAGGCCGGCGGCCCCGATGGCGAGAAGGCCAAGCAGCGCCTGAGCGAGGCCAACCTGCGTCTGGTCGTCTCCATCGCTAAGCGCTATGTGGGCCGCGGCATGCAGTTCCTCGACCTGATCCAGGAAGGCAACCTGGGCCTGATCAAGGCTGTCGAAAAGTTTGACCACACCAAGGGCTTCAAGTTTTCCACCTACGCAACGTGGTGGATCCGTCAGGCCATCACCCGCGCCATCGCCGACCAGGCCCGCACCATCCGCATCCCCGTGCACATGGTCGAGACGATCAACAAGGTCAAGAAGGTGTCCAGCCAGCTGCTGCATGAGTACGGCCACGACCCCAGCGCCGAGGAGATCGCCGAGCGCCTTGACATGCCCGTGGATAAGGTCCGCGAGATCATGCGCGTCGCGCAGGAACCCGTCAGTCTGGAGACGCCCATCGGTGAGGAGGAGGACAGCCATCTGGGCGACTTCATCCCCGACGATGACGCCCCCGTGCCCGCTGAGGCCGCCAGCCAGACCCTGCTGAAGGAGCAGCTGGCCGACGTGCTCAAAACGCTGACCCCGCGTGAGGAAAAGGTCCTGCGCCTGCGCTTCGGCCTGGAGGATGGCCGCCCCCGCACGCTGGAGGAGGTCGGCAAGGAGTTCAACGTCACCCGTGAACGCATCCGCCAGATCGAAGCCAAGGCCCTGCGCAAGCTCCGCCACCCCAGCCGCAGCAAGAAACTGCGAGATTTCCTGGATTGATTTGATACGTGAATAAAAGTACCCCCGCCCCGCTTGTGAAAATAAGCAGGGCGGGGCTTTGGTTTGTGTGGGTGCTATGGCCGCTCTGTAGGGGCGGCTGCAATGTTCCACGGGCGAGCAATGCTCACCCTACAAGGCGTCAAACAAAATTTATGCCTTAAGTCTCGCAATACACCTCAATTGCTTTCGCTGCAAACTCAGCAGTACCGGGGCCGCCTGCGGCGTTGATGTTGGCGGTGAACTCTCCGCCTGCGCCGTACATTTGGCCGAGCTGGGCGAAAATCTCCTTTGTGCAGGTGTAGTAGTGCTCGGTGATGAAAGCTTGTAGCTTGGCGGCCTGCGCCTGCACGGCGGGGTTGTCGATGGGCAGGTTTTGCAGTGCGCCGAACCCGGCGGTCAACGCCATCAGCTGATTGTTTATATCGCCGCTCTCCTGCACCGTGCGTTCGGCGACGTTCTGCTCAAACTCGCGGTAGGCGGGGGTGTCGCCCCAAGATTCCTTGGCGCGGCGGGTGTACTCGTCAATGCGGGTTGTATCAAATTCTTTGAATTGCATAGTGTGTCCTCCTGCGGCTTGCAAAGTCCGCGCCAGCCGTATCAAATCTTCCAAGTGCTGCTTTTTCAGCGTGAGAAGCTCAATTTGCTGGCGCAGAGCCTTGCGGCGGTCAAAATTCGGGTTGTCCAAAATGGTGCGGATGTCCCGCAAGGGAAACTCCAGCTCCCGAAACAGCAAAATCTGCTGCAAACGTTCCAGCGCTGCATCGTCATATAGCCTGTAGCCGCTCTCGGTGCGCATGGCGGGCAGCAGACCCAGCTTATCATAGTATTGCAGCGTGCGTATGCTTATGCCTGTCAGTCGGCTGGCTTCTTTTACGGTCATCATGATAAAACCCTCGTTTCCTTTGCGGTACTGCCATCATACACCCTGACGTTGCGTCAGAGTCAAGTGTTTCTTGAAAAAAAAGTGTAATTGAAAACTTTCCGCGTCTGTGTTACACTTGCCTTTGTGCGAATTACGAAATTGGGAGGAAACAGGAGAATCATGGAACAAAAACAAAACAGAAGTTCGTTTTCCGGCAAGCTCGGCTTTGTGCTGTCGGCTGCCGGGGCGTCGGTGGGGCTGGGCAATATCTGGCGGTTCCCGTATCTGGCGGCTAAGTACGGCGGCGGTATTTTTCTGCTGATCTATATTGTGCTGGCGCTGACGTTCGGCTACACGATGATCATGGCCGAGACTGCCCTGGGCCGCATGACCCACAAAAGCCCGGTCAGCGCTTACGGCACGTTTGCCAAGCCCGGCAAAAAGAACGGATTCCTCGGCTTTGGCGGCTGGATCAACGCCATTATCCCGGTGCTGATCGTGCCGTACTACTCGGTCATCGGCGGCTGGGTCATCAAATATCTGTTTGAATATCTGCGCGGCAACGCCCAGGGCCTTGCGGAGGACGGCTATTTCAGCGCGTTTATTGCAGACGGCGCGTCCGCCGAGGTCTGCTTCCTGCTGTTTGCGTTCTTTACGCTGGGCATCATCTTTGCGGGCGTGCGCAACGGCGTGGAGCGCGTCTCCAGGCTCATGATGCCGGTGCTGGTCGTGCTGTCGGTCATCATTGCGGTCTACTCGGTCACGCGGCCCGGCGCACTGGCGGGTGTTGCCTATTTCCTGGTGCCCAACCCGGCCAACTTCTCGTGGATGACCGTCGTCACGGCCATGGGGCAGATGTTCTACTCGCTGTCCATCGCCATGGGCATTCTTGTCACGTTCGGCTCCTACATGAAGAAGGATGTCTCGATTGAGGAATCCACCGAGCACGTCGAGATTTTCGACACACTCATTGCCGTCATGGCGGGCCTGATGATCATTCCGGCGGTGTTTGCGTTCTCCGGCGGCGACCCCGACACGCTGCAGGCCGGTCCCGCGCTGATGTTCATTACGATCCCGAAAGTCTTTGCCAGCATGGGGCTGGGCACGGTGGTGGGTGTGCTGTTCTTTGTGCTTGTGCTGTTTGCAGCGGTCACCAGCTCGATTGCCCTGACCGAGAGCGCCGTCTCAACGTTTGAGGATGAGTTGGGCTGGGACCGCAAAAAGGCCACGGTGCTCGTCGGCGTCATCATGGTGGCGCTGGGCACGCTGTCCAGCCTGGGCTACGGCCCGCTGGCGGGGGTCACGGTCATCGGGATGCAGTTCCTCGACTTCTTCGACTTCCTGACGAACTCGGTCATGATGCCGATTGCGGCCATTGCGACCTGTCTGCTCGTCTCCCGCGTCATCGGCGTGGACAAGATCGAGCAGGAGGTTGAGCTGGACGGCCAGCCCTTCCGCCGCAAGAGGATTTTTCGCTTCATGATCCGCTGGCTCTGCCCGGTCTTTGCCGCCGTCATTCTGGCAAGCTCGGTGGCCAATGCGTTTGGAATCATTAAAATGTGACAGAAAAGGACCGTTTCCGGGTGTGGAGACGGTCCTTTTTTGTTTTATTAGAGATGCAGGGCAAGGCTCCGCGGGCGGATATAGAATCCGCCCCTACGGCCTCCGAGGCCGCAGGCACCCGCAGCCTGTCGAAAAAGTGCATCGCAGGGGCGAGCACTGCTCGCCCGCAGAAGCGTTGCGGCAGCCGGAGCGCTGCCGGGCCGTCGGGGGCACCCCGCCTTGCGATGCTTCTATTTCTTCTCCGGCTTGTACCGCAGCACCTTCTCCGAAAAATGCCTTGTAAAGAACTGCACGAACGGTCCTAACCCGAAGGCACAGATCAGGGTGCCCAGCCCGATCAGTCCGCCCAACAGGAAGGCAAGCACCGCACACAGCGCATCGGTGAACACGCGGCAGCCGAAGTAGGGGAAAGGCAGCCGGTCTGCCAGCATCAGCGAGAGCGCGTCATACGGCGCGACGCCTAAATCCGCCGTCTGATACAGCGAGCACCCCAGCGCGATGACCAACACCGCCACAGCGACCCAAAGCAGCTGCACCGGCAGCGTGTCGGCAGAGCCAAAGACGGCGGTCATCGCGTCGCCGGTAAACGTGACGATGAACCCGATGCAGAAGCTGTTGATGATGGTGCCAAGCCCGATGTACCGCCGCCCCCAAAGCAGCTGCGGCACGAAAAGGCAGAGGTTCACCAGCACATTCTCGATGCTGAACGGCAGGCCGACCAGCTCCGCCAACCGCAGGTTCAGCGCACTGATGGAGTCGTTGCCCAGGCGCGAGAACTTGAACACCGCAATGCCGATGCCGATGATGACGACGCCCGCAATCATGCCAAGGATGCGCCGCAGGGTGATTTTCTGGCCGAGAAGATTCATGTGCAAAACGCCTTTCCGATTATAATAAGGATTCTGTATAGTACTATCCCGTAAAACCACCCCGCCTGTCAAGAGACAACCTGTTTAAAATATCACACCCAACCTTGTGAAAACTGCCAAAAACCGCACCCTGTAACCGCTGTACCGAATTTGTCAAGCGGAGGGAAACGGTGCAAAATCAGCAAATTGCCGAAATTTTGTTACACCCATCCGGGCGTTCGATAGAGCGGAAAAACTTCATAAAAAAGCCGAAAAACCCTTGACAGCAAGCCGTTTACCCTGTATACTAAAACAGTATCACAAAAATGGAATAGAGCGCCCTAAAGGGATTTTGCAAAATCTATAAAATCAAAAAGTTTGTGAAAAACGACGAATATGCCGCAGTTTCACAGCCGCCTTTCGGGTCGCTTTCGCCAACTTTGTCAATCTATGGAATAGGAGTGGTCGCGTTTTATGGTAAAGGTCAAGCCCGTACAAAACGGCAGAACGACCCGCATGAGCTTTTCCCACATCAACGAAGTGATTGGTATGCCCAATCTGATCGAGATCCAGAAAAACTCTTACAACTGGTTCCTGGAGGAGGGCCTGCATGAGGTCTTCCACGACATTGCCGCGATCGAGGACTACACCGGCAACCTCGTGCTGGAGTTCGTCGATTACCGGCTGGACAAGAACCCCAAGTATTCTATTAAAGAATGCAAAGAGCGGGATGCCACGTATGCGGCACCCCTGTACGTCACGGCCCGTCTGTTCAACAAGCAGACCGGCGAGGTGAAGGAGCAGGAGATCTTCATGGGCGACTTCCCGCTCATGACCGACGCCGGTACCTTCATCTCCAACGGTGCCGAGCGTGCCATCGTCTCCCAGTTGGTCCGTTCTCCCGGCGTTTTCTACGGCTCCAGCAAGGACCGTACCGGCAAGGACCTGTTCACCGCCACCATGAACCCCAACCGCGGCGCCTGGCTGGAGTATGAGACGGACTCCTCTGACGTTTACTACGTCCGTATCGATAAGAACCGCAAGCTGCCCGTTACCACGCTGCTGCGTGCCCTGGGCCTGTCCACCGATGAGCAGATCAAGCAGTTCTTCGGCGATTCCGAGCCGAAGATCAACGCCTCTCTCGAAAAGGACATCACCCACAACACCGAGGAGGGCCTGCTCGAGGTCTACCGTAAGCTGCGCCCCGGTGAACCCCCGACGGTGGAAAACTCCCGCGCGCACCTGAACAACCTGTTCTTTGACCCGCGCCGTTACGACCTGGCTCGTTTTGGCCGCTATAAGATGAACAACAAACTCAGCCTGACCCGCCGCATTGCCGGTTATAGGGCTGCCGAGGACATCATCGCCCCGCTGACCGGCGAGCTGCTGGCCGCCAAGGGCGAGAAGATCAACATGGCCAAGGCCGAGGAGATCGATAACGCCGGTGTTACCCGCGTTACCATCCTCGTTGAGAAGAAGGGCGAGGAGCCCCGTCCGTTCATTGTCATCTCCAACGGCTGCGTCAACGCCCAGAACTTCTTCAGCTTCGACGTCGAGGCCGAGGCCGGTGTCAATGAGCGCGCTAACTTTGCCGAGATCCGCAAGATCCTCGACACCACCTCCGATGTGGAGGAGCAGAAGGAGCTGCTGCGCCAGAACCATGATGTTCTGATCAGCCGCACCGTCACCGTCGATGACATCTTTGCCTCTGTCAACTACCTGCTGGGCCTTGACCACGGCATCGGCACCACCGATGAGATCGACCATCTGGGCAACCGCCGCGTCCGCAGCGTCGGTGAGCTGCTGCAGAACCAGTTCCGCATCGGCTTCTCCCGCATGGAGCGGGTCATCCGTGAGCGCATGACCCTGCAGAATCAGGAAAACGGCGAGATCACCCCGCAGAGCCTGGTCAACATCCGCCCTGTCGTCGCCGCCATCAAGGAGTTCATCGGTTCCAGCCCGCTGTCCCAGTTCATGGACCAGAACAACCCGCTGGCCGAGCTGACCCACAAGCGCCGTCTGTCCGCTCTGGGCCCCGGTGGTCTGTCCCGTGACCGCGCAGGCTTCGAGGTCCGCGACGTTCACTACACCCACTATGGCCGTCTGTGCCCCATCGAGACGCCTGAAGGCCCGAACATCGGTCTGATCTCCTATCTGGCCACCTACGCCAAGATCAACAAGTACGGCTTCGTTGAGGCCCCGTACCGCAAGGTCGACAAGGCCACCGGCACTGTCACCGATGAGGTCGTCTATATGACCGCCGACGAGGAGGACGAGTATATCGTCGCTCAGGCCAACGAGCCGCTGGACGAGAACAACCACTTCGTCCGTCCCCGCGTCTCCGGCCGCCACCGCAACGACATCCAGGAGTTCGATGCTTCTCAGGTCGACTACATGGACGTTTCTCCGCGTATGATGGTTTCCGTCGCTACGGCCTGCATCCCGTTCCTTGAGAACGACGACTGCAACCGTGCACTGATGGGCTCCAACATGCAGCGTCAGGCCGTGCCTCTGATGGTCACCCAGCAGCCGCTGGTCGCCACCGGCATGGAGTACAAGGCCGCCACCGACTCCGGTGTCTGCGTGCTGGCCGCCCATGACGGCACCGTTGAGTATGTCGACGCCGACAAGATCATTGTCCGCTGCGCCGACGGCTCCGCCGACACCTATGAACTCATCAAGTTCATGCGCTCCAACCAGGGCAACTGCAACAACCAGCGCCCCATCGTCAATGTGGGCGAGACCGTCAAGGCCGGCGACGTGCTGGCTGACGGCCCCGCGACCCGCAACGGCGAGATCAGCCTGGGCAAGAACGCCCTGATCGGCTTCATGACCTGGGAGGGCTACAACTACGAGGACGCCGTCCTGCTGAACGAGAAGATCGTCCGCGAGGATGTGTACACCTCGATCCATATTGAAGAGTACGAGACCGAGTCCCGTGACACCAAGCTCGGACCTGAGGAGATCACCCGTGATATCCCCAACGTCTCCGAGGATGCCCTGAAGGATCTGGACGAGCGCGGCATCATCCGCATCGGTGCCGAGGTCAAGACCGGCGACATCCTCGTCGGCAAGGTCACCCCGAAGGGCGAGACCGAGCTGACCGCCGAGGAACGCCTGCTGCGCGCCATCTTCGGCGAGAAGGCCCGCGAGGTCCGCGACACCTCCCTGCGTGTGCCCCACGGCGCCTACGGCATCGTTGTCGACGTCAAGGTCTTTACCCCCGAGAACAGCGACGAACTGCAGCCCGGCGTGCGTATGTGCGTGCGCTGCTACATCGCCCAGAAGCGTAAGATCAGCGTCGGCGATAAGATGGCAGGCCGTCACGGCAACAAGGGTGTTGTTTCCCGCATTCTGCCGCAGGAGGATATGCCCTTCCTGCCCGACGGCACCCCGCTGGACATCGTGCTGAACCCCCTGGGCGTTCCCTCCCGTATGAACATCGGTCAGGTCCTGGAGGTCAACTTGGGCTACGTTGCCAAGGCACTGGGCTGGAAGGTCCAGACCCCCGTCTTTGACGGTGCGCACGAGTCCGACCTGCGCGACTGCTTCGCCGAGGCCCGCGAGAAGTGGCACGGCGAAAACGCGCCCGAGTACCCGACCCACCTGGACCGCCTGATGGGCGAGAAAGGCCATGTCATCGACTTCTCCAAGATCGACCTGACCGACGACGGCAAGACCACCCTGTATGATGGCCGTACCGGTGAACAGTTCCCCAGCAAGGTCACGGTAGGCTATATGTACTACCTGAAACTGCATCACCTGGTTGACGATAAGATCCATGCCCGTTCCACAGGCCCCTACTCCATGGTCACCCAGCAGCCTCTGGGCGGCAAGGCGCAGTTCGGCGGCCAGCGCTTCGGCGAGATGGAGGTCTGGGCGCTGGAAGCCTACGGCGCCGCCTACACCCTGCAGGAAATCCTGACCATCAAGTCCGACGACGTTGTGGGCCGTGTCAAGACCTACGAGGCCATCGTCAAGGGCGAGCCGATCCCGAGCCCCGGTATCCCCGAGAGCTTCCGCGTTATGCTCAAAGAGCTGCAGAGCCTTGGCCTGGATATTGTTGTGCAGGATAAGGAAGGCAACGCCGTCGATATGCGTCAGGAGTTTGACGACGATGACAGCAGCTTTGAGAACAATGACTACGACCTGGGCGATAACGTCATGGTCGAGAGTGAGCTGCAGGACGATTACAGCGTCAAGGACGCCGACGAAGGCTTTGACGATGATCTGGATGAGGATGCTGGCCCCACGGCTGACGACCTCGCCGCCATCGAGTCTGATTCCTTCGACGATTGATCGAATTGCATCGTGTGTCATATTGAATTTGAGAGGGTTCGCTGAATGGAAAATAAAGAATTCGATTCGATTAAGATCGGCCTTGCCTCCCCGGACCAGATCCGTGCCTGGAGCTACGGCGAGGTCACCAAGCCCGAAACCATCAATTACCGCACCCTGAAGCCGGAGCGCGACGGCCTGTACTGCGAGCGCATTTTTGGACCTACCAAGGACTGGGAATGCCACTGCGGCAAGTATAAGCGCATCCGCTATAAGGGTAAGATCTGCGACAAGTGCGGCGTCGAGGTCACCCGCGCCAAGGTACGCCGTGAGCGCATGGGCCACATCGAGCTGGCCGCGCCTGTCTCGCACATCTGGTATTTCAAGGGCATTCCCAGCCGCATCGGCCTGATGCTGGACATCAGCCCCCGTCAGCTGGACAAGGTCCTGTATTTCGCCAACTACATTGTCACCGACCCCGGCTTCACGCCGCTGGAGAAAAAGCAGCTGCTGACCGAGCGCGAGTACAAGGAGATGCGCGAAAAGTACGAGGATACGTTTGAAGCCGGTATGGGTGCCGAAGCCATCCAGAAGCTGCTGGCCGAGATCGACCTCGACAAGCTGAGCAAGGAGCTGCGTGAGGAGCTCGAGCATGCCAACGGCCAGAAGCGCGTCCGCCTGCTGAAGCGCCTTGAGTGCGTTGAGAGCTTCCTCGAGAGCAACCAGCGCCCCGAGTGGATGGTCATGACGGTCATCCCCGTCATTCCGCCGGATCTGCGCCCCCTGCTGCAGCTGGACGGCGGCCGCTTTGCGACCTCCGACCTGAACGATCTGTACCGCCGCGTCATCAACCGCAACAACCGTCTGAAGCGTCTGCTGGAGCTCGGTGCGCCCGACATCATCGTCCGCAACGAGAAGCGTATGCTGCAGGAGGCCGTTGACGCCCTGATCGACAATGGCCGCCGCGGCCGCCCGGTCACCGGCGCGAACAACCGCGCACTGAAGTCCCTGTCCGATATGCTGAAGGGCAAGCAGGGACGCTTCCGCCAGAACCTGCTGGGCAAGCGTGTTGACTACTCCGGCCGTTCCGTTATCGTCGTCGGCCCCGAGCTGAAGATGTATCAGTGCGGCCTGCCCAAGGAGATGGCCCTCGAGCTGTTCAAGCCCTTCGTCATGAAGGACCTGGTCGAGAAGGAGAAGGCCAACAACATCAAGTCTGCCCGCAAGATGGTCGAGCGCGCCCGCCCCGAGGTCTGGGATTCCCTCGAGACCGTCATCAAGGGCCACCCCGTCCTGCTGAACCGTGCACCTACGCTGCACCGTCTGGGCATTCAGGCCTTTGAGCCTGTCCTGGTCGAGGGCCGTGCCATCAAGCTGCACCCCCTGGTCTGCACCCCCTTCAACGCTGACTTCGACGGCGACCAGATGGCTGTCCACCTGCCGCTGTCCACCGAAGCCCAGCGCGAGGCCAAGATGCTGATGCTGGCCTCCGGCAACCTGCTGAAGCCCTCTGACGGTGAGCCCGTCACCGTGCCCACGCAGGATATGATCCTGGGCAGCTACTACTTGACCCTCGTCAACCCCGACGATAAGGGCCACGGCAAGATCTTCCGCGACGAGGACGAGGCCATGATGGCCTATTCCGAGGGCCTCATCACGCTGCAGGCACCCATCAAGGTGCGCCGCACGATGGTCTTTGACGGCGTCGCGGAGACCGGCCTGGTCGATACCACGATGGGCCAGATCATCTTCAACACCCCCATCCCGCAGGATCTGGGCTACGTGGATCGTACCAATCCCGCCACCAAGTTCGACTACGAGATGAACCCCCGCACCCTCAAGATTGCATCCGGCGGCAAGAGCGACAAGCTGACGAAGAAGGGCCTGCCCGACATCATCAGCCGCTGCCTGACCAAGCATGGCACCAAGACCTGTGCCATGATGTTGGATGCCATCAAGGCCCAGGGCTACAAGTACTCCACCTTGTCTGCCATCACCGTCGCTGTTCCCGATGCTATTATGCCTGACGAGAAGCCGGAAATTCTGGCTGCTGCAGATAAGAAGATCGAGAAGGTCATGAAGAACTTCAACCGCGGCCTGATCTCCGATGAGGAGCGCTACCGCAAGACGGTTGAGATCTGGCAGGCCGCCACGGAGGAGGTCTCCGAGGCTCTGAGCGACAACCTGAAGAAGAACCACCAGCGCAACCCCATCTATATGATGTCCGATTCCGGCGCCCGTGGTTCTATGGACCAGATCAAGCAGCTGGCCGGTATGCGCGGCCTGCTGGCCAATACTGCCGGTAAGACGCTGGAAATGCCTATCCGCGCCAACTACCGTGAGGGCCTGAATATCCTGGAATACTTCATCTCCTCCCGAGGCGCTCGTAAGGGTCTGGCCGATACCGCTCTGCGTACCGCTGACTCCGGCTACCTGACCCGCCGTCTGGTCGATGTCTCTCAGGAAGTCATCATCCGCGAGGAGGACTGCCACGCTACCGAGGGCATCTGGGTCCGCGAGATCAGCGAGGGCAACTCTGTTGTCGAGAGCTTCAAGGAGCGTCTGAACGGCCGCTACTCCCTGCATGATGTGCACGATCCCGCCACGGGTGAGCTGCTCGTCAGCAAGGAAAAGATGATGGATATGTTCGACGCCGAGAAGATCGTCAACGCCGGTATTACCGAGCTGGAGATCCGCTCCGTCATGACCTGCCGCGCGCATGTCGGCGTCTGCGCCCACTGCTACGGTTCCAACATGTCCAACGGTGAATGTGTCAAGGTCGGTGAGTCTGTCGGTATCATTGCCGCAGAGTCCATCGGTGAGCCCGGTACCCAGCTGACCATGCGTACCTTCCATACCGGCGGTATCGCATCTGCTGAGGATATTACCCAGGGTCTTCCCCGTGTTGAGGAGCTGTTCGAGAGCCGCCGTCCCAAGAGCATGGCCATCATGAGCGAGATCTCCGGTGTCGTCTCTCACGACGATACCAAGAAGAACGTCGTCATCAAGGTCACGGGCAAGGACGAGACCGGCGCTGAGGTCGTCAAGAGCTACTCCATCCCCTTCACCCAGCACGCACGCGTCATGCCGGGCGACCGCGTGGAGAAGGGCGACATCATCACCCGCGAGGGCGTCCTGTATCCGCAGGATATTCTGGCCATCAAGGGTCTGAGCGACGTCCAGAACTACCTCATCAGCGAGGTCCAGAAGGTCTACCGTCTGCAGGGCGTTGAGATCAACGATAAGCATATCGAGGTCATCGTCCGTCAGATGTGCCGCAAGGTCCGCGTGACCGACTCCGGCTCCTCCGACCTGATCGGTGGTGCACTGGCAAACCGTCTGGAAGTTGAGAACATCAACGCCGAGCTGCAGAAGCGCATTGATAACGGTGAAGAGGGCATCAAGCTGGTCGAGTATCAGCAGGTGCTGCTGGGCATCACCAAGGCTGCCCTGGCCAACGAGTCCTTCCTGTCTGCCGCATCCTTCCAGGAGACCACCCGTGTCCTGACCGAAGCCGCCATCAAGGGCAAGGTTGACCCGCTGGCCGGCCTGAAGGAGAATGTCATCATCGGTAAGCTGATCCCCGCCGGTACCGGTCTGCCGGAGGTGCGTGAGGATCTGAAGCGCCGTGAGCAGGAGCGTGACGAGGCTGTTGCCGCTGAGCTGGCTGCAGCAAACCAGCAGTAAAACCCTGTCTGCCCGGAACTGAATCAATCCATGAGCCGCCTTTCCCTGAACGCAGGGGAGGGCGGCTTTTTTGATTTGAAACTCCCTTCGTCATTGCTTCGCAATGCCACCTCCCTCTGGGAGGGAGGCCTGCCTGGCCCGAAGCAGGGGAAAGGCCCCCTCTGAGAGGGGGGTCTGCGCAGCAGAC
>OJPY01000490.1_pt1 | contig 15008 bp, 7 predicted proteins | sample 1598651 | NCBI WGS metagenome assembly OJPY01 (sample SAMN03922492, study PRJEB24848) | human gut metagenome | isolation source: stool sample | host: Homo sapiens | place: Germany | collected 2011-05 | reverse complement strand
GGGGCCTGTCGGCGGACACCGTCACCCGCTTCCGCTTAGGCTACGATCCCAAGCATGACTGCGTGGTGCTTCCCTGCGAGGACGGCCGCTGCGTCCGCCGGGCCGTCTCCGAAAAACGCTACCTCAACGAAAAGGGCCGCCCCTCGCCGCTGTTTCAGCCGGAGCTGCTGACCGGGGCAGGGGAGGGGGACGTCATCTTCCTCCTTGAGGGCACCTTCGACGCCCTCTCCGCTGAGGAACTGGGCTATCATGCCGCCGCCCTCAACGGCTCCGGCAACCGGGAGAAAGCCGCCGCCCTCCTGCGAACCCTGCCCAAGCCCGCCCCCATCCTCTTGCTGACGGACAGCGATCCGGCAGGGGAGACGTGGGCCGCAGCGCTGACGGCGGAATTCCCGTGGCTCTACCGCTGTCCCCCCGTGCCCTACGGCAAGGATCTCAACGAATCCCTTTGCCATGACCGGGACGAGACCGCCCGCTTCCTTGCCCAATGCGCCGCCGATTGGGCGGCCAGCCAGCCGCCCCCCTACAAGGAGACCTCGGCGGCAGGCCGAATGGAGGATTTCCTCGCCTACATCCAGAAGCAGGCCGCCCGCCCGCCGCTGAAAACCGGCTTTCCCAAGATCGACGAAGCTCTGGACGGCGGCTTGTACGACGGCCTTTACGTCATCGGCGCGGTCAGCTCTCTGGGCAAAACCGCCTTTTGTATGCAGATGGCGGATCAGCTGGCTCAGCAGGGGAGGGACGTGCTGGTGTTCTCCCTTGAAATGATGGCGTGGGAGCTGATGGCCCGCTCCATCTCCCGGGAGAGCTTCCTGCTGGACACCTCCGCCCGGCGGCGCATGGCCAAGACCGCTCGCGGCGTACTGGACGGCCGGCGCTGGAGCCAGTACACCACCCAGGAAAAGGCCCACCTGGACGCCGCCCGGGACGCTTACGCCGCCTACGCCGGACACATCTACTTCCGGGAGGGAGACCACGAGACCGGCCTTGACTACATCCAGAGCGAGGTGGCCCGCCACATCGCGGAGACCGGCGAAAAGCCGGTAGTGCTCATCGACTATCTCCAGATCATCGCCCCGGTGGACGTCCACTTCACCGACAAGCAGAACCTGGACCGCATCGTCTGCGCCCTGAAAAAAATGTCCCGGCAGTACGAGCTGACCGTGTTCGCCATCTCATCCTTCAACCGGGAGAACTACAACCTTGAGGTCTCCATGAACGCCTTCAAGGAATCCGGCGGCATCGACTACTCCGCCGACGTGCTGCTGGGTTTGCAGGCCCGTGGCGCGGGTCGTCCCGGCTTCCAGATCGACGAGGAAAAACGGAAAGACCCCCGGGAATTGGAATTAAAGATCCTCAAAAACCGCTCCGCAGCCTTGGGCCAGCCCATTTCCCTCCGCTACTATCCAGCCTTCTCCTGTTTTATGGAGGGCTGATTTCGGACAAAACTCACGTGAGACTCACGCCGACTTTCCTCGGCGCAACAGGAGGTATTCATGCCAGCAGAAGAACTGAAACGACCGGACGAAGCGGCCATGGCCCGCATCCTCGCCCGACACCCATACAGCCCGGAGGGCGTCATTCTCCGCCTTGCGTGGCAGGAGGGCCTGAGCCGCAAGGAGCTGAACGAACTCACCTGGGATCAGGTGGACCTGGACGGCGGCAGCCTCCTGCTTCCGGACCGCACCGTCCCCTTGGAGCCCTCCGTGGCGGACTGTCTCCGGGAGCGCTACGCCCGGTACCGCAAGCTGTCCGACCGCGTCCTCATCGCGGACCGGGGCAAAAAGCCCATGACGCCGGAAAACGTCTCCCGTCTGGCGAAGAACGTCTTGGACAGCGAGGGGCAGGACGTGTCCCTGAAAGATCTCCGCCGGGACTGGATCGTCCGCCAGATCAAGGCTAACGGCTGGGCCTGCGCCGCCCGTGTCAGCGGCATGGCCGTGGGCAGTCTCCGGGGCATTTTCCCCGCCGCCCTCTGGGAGGACGCCCCCCAGCCGGACGTTCCGCAGACCGGCGGCGACGATACGGAATACAGCCTTTGGCGCATCGTCCAGCAGGAGGGCAGCTCCACCGCGGGCCTTGCCATCTGGATGTGCTGGCAGCTTTCCATGCAGCCGGGGGAGATCCTCTCCCTGACATGGGATCAGATCGACCTGCAAACCGGCCTGATCCGGTTTCCCGACCACGACATCGACATGGGCGCCCGGACACAGCGCCTGTTGTCCGACGTCCGGGCACGGCAGAAGGACGTCCCCACCAACCGGGTGTTCATCGCCCCCGCCACCGGCAACCCCATCGACCAGTCCCGCCTGTCCGTCCTGTGCCGCACCGCCATGATCCGGGGCGGCTTGGAGGGCTTCTCCCTCCGCTCTCTCTCCGTCTGGGCGCATAACAAGCAGATGGAGGATATTCTCCTCCAAGGCGCGGAGAAACAGGGCTACCTCCTCCGGGACACGGCGGCATCTCTGCTCCATGTCTCTCCCGGAACGGCGTGGGACCACCTGAACCGCCTGAGCAAGGCGGGACGGCTCACCAGAGTCGGCGTCCGCTACTACCCCGCCGGAAACACCGTGGCGGAGGCGGATTACCTGCCCATTCTCCGGGCCTACCTCCAAAAAGAGGGCACGGCGGGCCGTCAGGCCCTTGCGGATCAGCTGCGGATCGACCCCAAGCAGGCCACACATATACTAAAAGGAATGGTGGACAGGGGAGAGCTGGTGCTGGCAGGGAAACGTTACCATCTGCCGGAAAACACCCCCTAACGTCACGCTTTCGCCACAACTCGCCATCAACCTTCCACAAAACCGCCGTTCTCATTACGGTTTTGTTACAGAACCCCAAAACCTATTTACAGTCGAAAAAAGCCGTGCTAAAGTATAAACTGCAAGAAGGGCATAGCCCCAAGTCCCGATTCAGATATTGGGTAGGCTAGCCACGATATGTAAATCGGGGCGAAACGCGAACGCCTGACTTGCAAAAACAAACTCCCGAAACGGGAGAAATTCAAAAGGAGGAAACCCCATGAAGAAGTTCCTTTCTCTGGTACTGGCTCTGGTGATGACCATGTCTCTGGTCACCGTCTCTGCCGGTGCTAAGGGCTTCAGCGACAACAGCAAGATCACCTACAAAGAAGCTGTTGACGTGATGTCCGCCGTTGGCGTCATCGATGGTTACACCGATGGCTCCTTCAATCCCACCGCCACCCTGACCCGTGGCGCTGCCGCCAAGATCATCTGCAACCTGATTCTTGGCCCCACCACCGCTAACGCTCTGGTGGCCGACGCCGCTCCCTACAAGGACGTTCCCACCAACAACACCTTCGCTGGCTACATTGCTTACTGCCAGAAGGAAGGCATCATCTCCGGTTATGCTGACGGCACCTTCAAGCCCGCCAACACTCTGACCGGCTATGCCTTCATGAAGATGCTGCTGGGCGCTCTGGGCTATGACGCTTCCCGCGAGGGCTACACCGGCGCTAACTGGTCCATCTCTGTCGGCAAGCGCGCTCTGAACGCTGGCCTGGCTGATGGTCTGGTCGGCGACTTCAACGGTGTCAAGGCTGTCACCCGTGAAGAGGCTTGCCTGTATGCCTTCAACATGCTGCAGGCTGACATGGTCGAGTACGAGAAGAACTCCACCATCACCGTGGGCAACGTCACCGTGACCGACAACTCTGCCGCTAAGTCCAAGCGCTGGAGCAGCTCTTCTGTCAACGATGGCAACATCGACAGCAAGGGCGGCGACGGCTATGTCCAGTTCGCTGAGGAGTACTTCAACAAGCTGGTCAAGGAGAGCGACATTGCTGATGACTTCGGCCGTCCCGCTACCAAGTGGACCTACAAGGGCGTGAAGGTCGGCACCTATTCCAAGACCGCTGACGTGACCTACACCGAGAACGTCAAGCTGGGCACCATCTACGCTGACCTGAAGATGTCCGATAAGGACGAGAAGGCTGTTGTTTATGTTGACGGCGTCGAGGGCGATACCTTTGCCAATGTCAAGAAGGGCAACGACCTGAAGCTGGGTGACGTCCGCTTCAATGCCACCAGCGATTGCAATGTTGGCAACGGCACTCTGACCGAGGTCTTCCTGGATCGCGATGCCAACAAGGTCACCATCGTCTGCATCAACACCTATGTTGCCGAGGTCAACAAGACCATCGCTGCTACCAAGTCCAAGGACGCTTATATCACCCTGTCTGCGATCACTGGTTCCGTTGCGCCTGGCGACGAGTTCAAGACCACCGGCTTCGAGTCTGACGACATCGTTCTGTACACCTATGCTAAGGGCGACATCCAGTCCGTTGAGAAGGCTGAGTCCGTCAACGGCGCTCTGAACAAAATCGTCACCGGCAAGAAGGTCACCATCGGTGATAAGGAGTATAAGTACAGCAACAACTACTCCAACAAGGATGCTCTGAACATTGAGAGCGAGTACGATGTGTTCCTGGATAAGTATGGCTATGCCATCTACACTAGAGAGACTGAGTACACCGTCGCCGACTATGCCTTCCTGCGTCAGCTGGATACCGCCAACAATGTTTTCGGCACCGACAAGGCTGCCCTGCTGACCGTGGACGCCAAGTACAAGACTGTTGACACCAAGAAGGATTACACCACTGGCCTTGGAAGCACTTCCCTGACCGAGATCGGTGCTACCGGCGCTCATATCGTGATCGCCAAGGAGACCTCCAATGGCGAGTATCGTCTCAGCTCCGTCAGGGGCACTGTGAACAAGAACGCGACCGCCGTTTCTGACGACTTCGTGATGAAGAGCGGCGTGGCTCAGATCAAGGTGGACGGTTCTACCAAGATCTATGCTAACAGCAAGACCGTCTTCGTGGTCGTGAAGACTGATGATTCCGGTCATGTGGTCTCCAAGACTGCCTACACCGGCATCAACAACGCTCCTACCATCAAGGCTAAGAGCGGCTCTACCACTGGTCTGGCCACCACCTACTACTGCCGCAACACTGACATTGCCACCGTCATGTTCATCAATGTGGATACCACCAAGTATGACGTGACCGCTGGCAACCAGGATGTCATCTTCTTCTCCCCCGAGTCTGCCTCCAAGAAGACCGAGGATAAGGATGATGTCTACTACACCTACAGCGCTGTTGTGGACGGCAAGATCACCGAGGTGAAGGTTGCTGCTGATGTCAACATCGACAACACTTCTTCTGACGGCTACATGAGCTACGGGAACACCACTTCTGCGCATCCCCTGGTGTACACCGGTGCCACTTACACCGATGGCGTGATCACCGATCTGACCACTCTGACCAATCGTTATGCTACCGTGACCGGCACCGCTAAGCTGGACGGCGAGTACAACGTCAAGCTGGGTGGCAAGAACTTCGTTGTTGCTTCCGACGCGAAGGTGTTCTTCCTGGATGATGACGGCGTCATCACCGAGGGCAACATCAAGTCTGTCCGCAACTCTGACACCGACATCGCTACCTACACCGTTAAGGACGGCCAGGTGACCAACCTGTTCATCCAGCAGTACTTCGAGAACAACGCCTCCTCTGGCAGCACTGTTGTTGCCCCCGGCACTGTGACCGCTCTGACCTACAGCAACAGCACTGGTGTTGTGTCCGTGACCGGTTCCAAGGCTGGCAAGTACACTGTGACTGTTGAGGTCCTGTCCAACGGTACCTATGTGGAGGCTGCTGCCTACACTGTGAACGTCACCTCTGACGGTGCTACCGCCACCGTGGCTGTTGGCACCCTGACCGCTGGCAACGCCCGTATCCTCTGCGGTGGTAAGACCGTTCTGGCCTAATCCACTCTAAGGAACAACCATCAAGACTCATTTGAGTTGAGATAACATGACCCCCGCTCCGAAAGGAGCGGGGGCTTTGTGTTGATTGGGGTCGTCCCGCTCCGTCTTAAAAAATGCCATGCCAACCCGCTCCTCCATTTCCGCCCGCTGTTCCTTGCCCACTCGCCTTGGCTTCCCCAATGAATGACCGCCCCTCATCCCCCCAAAACCACCCGTCTTTTCCCGAAAAAACACGGGAAAAACGTTGAAAACCCTTGTATTTTCAGGTATATATTACTATAATGAAAAATATCTATGACCAGACGAGCCTTGCGCCTGTTTCCGTTACCATCTGCTGGGGAGCGCCCCGCCTGATTTTGAAAATTCCCCGCCCACCCCGGGTTACAACTTTAGAATGATCGGCGGTTGTAACAGACCGCTTTTTTAGCGGCTGTGCCCCGCTTTTGACCGTGAACTCTCATATAGGAGGCTTCTGCTTTGAGCGCGAAAAAATCAAGAAAAGAGAATATTCCCGCCCCGGCGGCCCAACCCTCCGCCCCGGCTGAACATACAGAGAAAACCCCCGTGTCCGCCGCTCCCCGGCAGGTGTGCCGCGCGGAGGGTTCGTTCACTCGGAAGGACACCCTCATGGTGGTGCTCTATTCCGTCCTGCTCTTGCTCGCCATGACCGTCCAGACCGGCACCGTGAGCATGATCCTGTGCGCTTTGGCTTTCCTGAGCCTGCTTGGTAAAAAGCCGCTGTCTCGCTTTGAACAGCGGCTGTCCGTGCCTGTATTGGGCCTTTTGGCCTTCGCCATCGTCTACGGCGCGTCGGCCATCTACTCTCCCTTCGGCGCCAGCGCCCAGTCCGAGTTCTATAAATTCATCGCAGCCTTCTCCTTGGCGGTCATTCTGCTGGCCCGCTTTGATCGACGGCATGTCCCCGGCCTGCTGTGGGGCGGCGCGTCCGTTTCCACCGTCATCGCCCTGATCTCTCTGGATATGAGCTGCGCCCGGGTGCTGTTCGGCCCGTTCAACGCTTTGATGAACACCTTGGGCACGGATTACACCAGCGCTTTGCAGGAAAGTGCCGAAGCCCGTGTCAACGGCCTTTATAACGACGCCAACGTAACGGCGGCGCTGTTCTCTCTGGCGCTGTTCGCGGCACTGTACCTCCTGCAAAATTCCACCTGCATCTGGCGGCGTCTGGCCGCGTCTCTGCTGGCTGGCGTCAACGCCGTGAGCCTGCTGCTCACCGGCAGCCGTGGTGCGCTGCTCTGCTTTGCTATCGCCTGTCTCGTCTGGCTTGCCGCGGAGCGGGCCGACCGGGTGGGTCTGTTCCTCCTGCTGGTGGAAACGGCCGTGACCATGATCGCCGCCGGTGTCCCGGCCTCCTCCATGGCGAGCCGGGGAAACGAGATGGCGGTTGCGCTGTGCCTGTTCAGCGGTCTGATCCTCTTTGCGCTGGACGCTCTGGCCGGACGGCGTCTGGCCGCGGCGCTGAACGGCAATCAGAAGGCGGCGCTGGCCACTGTGGGCGCGCTCTGCGCCGTGGCTGTGGTCATTTGCGCGGCGATGCTTCTCCATACCGGCCCCTACACCTTTGAAGCGGACGATTCCTCCGTGACCTATATCCTGCCGGACGGCGTCAAGGGGGACGTGACCGTCACCGGCGACATAGATGGAGACCCCATGGTTGTAGTGACTTATGAGACCCTCTGGAATGTGTATTACGGTGACGCAGAGTATCTGTATAATGGTCCTTTTTCCCAGTGTGCCTTTACTGTGCCGGAGGACGCCGTCAATGTTTATATTGCGATTACCGGACAGGCGGGGGAGACCATCCGGGGCCTGACGGTCAATGGCGAGACGGAGATGACCTTGCGCTATCCGTGGCTGCCGGAGGCGATCTCGTCACGGCTGCTGTCCACCAATCTGCTCAAGAATAACAGCTTTGTGCGGCGTGTGGAATTTGATAAGGACGCGTTGAAGATCTTCTCCACAGCGCCCATCTTCGGTCGGGGCCTCGGCTCCACGGAAAACGTGACCCGCTCCGTGCAGTCCTTCCAGTATGAGTCCAAATACGCCCACAACCACCTGCTGCAAACCATGGCCGACACCGGCTTGGTTGGGACGGTCTTCGTGCTGGCCTTTGTGCTGGGTTCTGCGTGGCTCTGTCTGCGGGCTGTGCGGAAGGAGAAGGACAGTCTGGCCGCCGCGCTGCTGGCGATGTGGGTCATGATGAACCTTCACAGCCTTATGGAAATCAACTTCTCTGTCCGGGGCTTCAAATGCTTCGCCTATGTGTTGCTGGCGCTGCCGGTTCTGCTCTATGCCAAACCGTTGGCAGCAGGGGACACGCAGAAAGCCCGGAAAATGGCGAAAACCGTCGGTATTCTGGTGACAGTTGTATACGCTCTGTATCTGGCCGTGTTCGGCGGCCTGCTGGAACGCGCCCGCATGACGGACCGGAAGGCGGAGCGGTTTGAGACCAGCGATGTTTATGAATATCTGGATTTCCTCCGCGGCTGCGTCCGGGGAGACGTGTTCAATCATGACAGCTATCAGCGGAACTATGTGGCCAACGCCGTACAGCTGGATGACCGCGCCTACAACGGCGATATGATGAAGTATGTGAAGCAGCTGCGCGCCTCCGGCACCTATGAGAATGACAGCGCGCTGGCCCGGTATTACTACCTGCCCCGTCAGGAGTGGGACGAGCTGTTTGATTGCTCTCTGGAGGGCATCCGTCAGGTGCGCTCCAGTCCCGACGGCTGGAACCTGCAAATGGATTTCTACCGCGAGGAAGTCCTGCCTGCCATGGGCGCGGACAATGCGGAAACATTTATGGACGGTGTTCTGGCCTTGGGCGACGCGCTGGACGCCATGAACGCCGAGGGGCGTCTGGAAACGGTGGAGCTGAATGAAACGAATCAGTCGTTTTTGACGCTGTGCCGCTCCGTGAAGGAGCAGGCCTTGACCGGTCAGGACGCTTACACGGTTCTATCGCTCATGGCCCGGAGCGGAGAAGGAGAGGCGGAGGACGCCGCCCAATAAGAAAGAACCACCGGTCAGCCGGTGAAGGAGTACCTATATGAGCCGATTTCGGAAACAGCTGCTGTTTTTCTGCGATGCGTTCTTATTCGCGGTGGCAGTAGCTGGTTACAAGTTCATCACGGTGCTGCTGCCCTATACCGAGGTCGGCGCCAGAGGCAGCTTCCCGAAAAATGTGCTGCTGTTGTATGGGTGCACCGTCATTGCTCAGCTTTTGTGCAAGACCTATGACAGCTTGTGGCGCTACGCCGAGAGCCGGGAATATCTGGCGCTGATGTGCGCAGCCGTCTGCGGATTCGGCGCTTATGAAATTTTCAGCCGGGCTTTGCTTCACGAGACCATTTCTTTTGTCCTGCTGGCGGCCATCGCCAGCCTGTGGGTACTGGAAATGCTGGCCGTCCGGTTTGGCTACCGGATGTACCGTACTTTCAGCATCCAACGAGATCAGCCGGGAGCGGTGCCTGTGGCCATCATTGGCGCCGGCGCGGCAGGGGTGCAGCTGTTGGATGAATTGCAGCACAATCCCAACAGCCGTTACCGCGTCCAGTGCTTTTTTGACGATGATCCCGCCAAGGTCAATAAGCGGATCCGGGGCGTACCCGTCAGCGGATTTATTAACCAGGCCTTGCCTCGGATGCGGGCCATGGATATCCACGAGGCCATTTTCGCCATCCCCTCCATGGACGATCTCCACCGCAAGGAGATCCTGCGCCAGCTGACAGACCGGAGCATCAGAGTTTCCACGCTGCCCAGCACGCTGGAACTGATCGACCGGAAGCCCATCCGCCAGCAGCTGCGGGAGGTGCGGATCGAGGATCTGCTGGGCCGGGATACCATCGAATTGGACATTTCCGCCGTGGAGGGCCTGCTGTCCGGGCGCACCGTGCTGGTCACCGGTGGCGGCGGCTCCATCGGCAGCGAGCTGTGCCGCCAGATCGTCAAGCACCGTCCCAAGCGGCTGGTCATCTTCGATATTTACGAGAACAACGCCTACGACATTCAGCAGGAGCTGCTGTACCAGTATGGCAGGGATCTACCCCTCAGCGTGGAGATCGGCTCCGTCCGTGATCCCCGGCGGCTGGAGCTGCTGTTCGATACCTACAAGCCCGACGTGGTGTTCCACGCCGCCGCCCATAAGCACGTCCCCCTGATGGAGACCAGCCCCCAGGAGGCCATCCGCAACAACGTGTTCGGCACGCTGAACACCGTCCGGGCGGCAGACGCCCACGGTGTCAAGAAGTTCATCCTGATCTCCACGGATAAGGCCGTGAACCCCACCTCCGTCATGGGCGCCAGCAAGCGTCTGTGCGAAATGGTGATGCAGTCCATGGCCGGGTGCTCCCAGACCACCTTCGCCGCGGTGCGCTTCGGCAATGTGCTGGGCTCCAACGGTTCCGTGGTGCCCCTGTTCCGCCGTCAGATCGCGGCGGGCGGCCCCGTCACCGTGACGGACAAGCGCATCATCCGCTATTTCATGACCATCCCCGAAGCCGCCCAGCTGGTGCTGGAGGCGGGAGCCATGGCCAAGCAGAACGAGCTGTTCGTGCTGGACATGGGTCGTCCGGTGAAGATCCTGGAGCTGGCGGAGAATATGATCCGTCTGTCCGGCTACGAGCCGTACAGGGACATCGAGATCGTGGAGACCGGTCTGCGCCCCGGCGAGAAGCTTTACGAGGAACTGCTGATCGCCAGCCGGGATCTGGAAAAAACCGGCAACGGCATGATCTTCGTAGAGCACCAGCCCCCGGTGACGCCGGAGGAGCTGGAACGAAAGCTGACGTTATTGAATGACGCGCTGGAAAAAACCATGCGGACGGAGGACATCTCCTGCATCCGGGAGGTGCTGCACCGGGTCGTGCCCACCTTCCACGAGCCGGAGGAGGTCAACCGGACGCAGGGAGATACCGTGGAAATTCCGAGACAGAACGCCGCAGTAAGCGGCTGAAAGGGAGCATTTATGCGAACGATTTCTTTTTCTCCGCCGGATATCACGCAGGCAGAAATCGACGAGGTAGCGGAGGCCCTGCGCTCCGGCTGGATCACCACCGGGCCTCGCACCAAGGAATTTGAAAAACAGATCGCTGCCTATTGCGGGGTCAGCCATGCCGTGTGCCTGAACAGTGCGACGGCGGCATTAGAACTGACCCTCCGTGTGCTGGGCATCGGCCCCGGGGACGAAGTCATAACCTCTGCTTATACCTATACCGCCTCTGCCAGTCCCGTTGTTCATGTGGGCGCGAAGCTGGTGCTGGTGGATACGGCGAAGGATTCCTTTGAAATGGATTATGACGCCCTGTCCGCTGCCATTACGGAGAAAACCAAGGCAATTATTCCCGTGGACATCGGCGGCATGGTCTGCGATTATGACCGCATTTTCTCCATTGTAGAGGAAAAGAAGGCATTGTTTCGCCCTGCCAACGCCATTCAGAGACAGATCGGCCGGGTGGCTGTTGTGGCTGACGGCGCTCATAGCTTCGGCGCTGTCCGGAAAGGAAAGCGTTCCGGCAGCATCGCGGACTTCACCAGCTTTTCTTTTCATGCGGTGAAAAATCTCACGACCGCCGAGGGTGGCGCCGCCGTTTGGCGGGATGACCTTGGTTTGGACGGCGATGCGCTGTACAAGGAGTATATGCTGCTGAGTCTGCATGGCCAGAGCAAGGACGCTCTGGCCAAAACACGGTTAGGGGCATGGGAATATGATGTGGTGGCCCCCCTTTATAAATGCAATATGACGGATATCATGGCGGCCATCGGTCTGGTGCAGCTGCGGCGCTATCCGGAGCTGCTGGCCCGGCGTTACGATATGGTGCGGCAATATGATGCGAAGCTTCCCGGGGAGGTGCTCCGTCCTGCCCATCTGCGGTCGGATATGACCTCCGACTGCCACCTGTATCTGGCGCGGCTGCCGGGAAAGACCCACGGGACCCGTTCGGAGATCATCACCCGCATGGCGGAGCGGGGCGTTGCCTGCAACGTCCACTATAAGCCCCTGCCTCTGCTGACGGCGTATAAAAATCTGGGCTTCCGTATGGAGGATTACCCCAACGCCTACGCCCAGTTTGAAAATGAGATCACCCTGCCTCTGCACACGCTGCTTTCCGATGAAGACATCGACTACGTGTGCGCGTGCCTGAAGGAGAGCCTGTAATGCCGGTGCTGGAACAGCAGGTTGCCGTTCGGCTTCCATCTTCGGGACGGCTTTGCCGCAAGCGGCTGTTTGATATAGTCTGCGCGGCACTGGGACTGCTGATTTTGAGTCCGGTACTGCTGGTGTGTGCCCTGCTGGTGGGATTGACCTCCCCCGGCGGCGTGCTGTTCCGTCAAGAGCGCATCGGGAAAGACGGCGTACCCTTTACCATCTACAAATTCCGCTCCATGCGAAAGGACAACGCGGGCCTGAAGATCTCCACCAGCCGCGATACCCGCATTACTTCAGTGGGAAGGGTGCTGCGTAAGACAAAGCTTGATGAACTGCCCCAGCTCTGGAATGTTCTAAAGGGGGATATGAGCTTTGTCGGCCCCCGCCCTGAGGTGCGGGAATATACCGACCTCTATACCCCTGAGCAGAGGCAGGTGCTGATGGTACGGCCTGGCATCACGGGACTTGCCTCGATCCGCTATCGCAACGAGAATGAGCTTTTGACCGCCAGTTCCGACCCCAACCGCACCTATATCGACGAGGTCATGCCGGCAAAGCTGGCCTTGGATTTGAAATACATTCCCTGCGCCTGCGTCAGCTATGATATCAAGCTGATTTTGGAGACCCTTGTCACCGTGGTGCGGGATTAAAAAAGGAAGAAAGACCGAATGAACATCTGGCTTATTAACCACTACGCCGTTCCGCCGAAGTATTATCCGCTGGCCCGGCAGACCTATTTTGCCAAGTATCTCATGGCAATGGGACATACCGTGACCATCTTCGCCGCAAGCTCCGTCCATAATTCAGATGTCAACCTCATCACCGATGGCCGGAAATGGCGGGAGGAAACGGTGGACGGCGTTCACTATGTCTATATCAAGTGCTGCGATTATCAGGGCAACGGCTTGAAGCGCATTTACAATATCTGCGAGTTTGCGTGGAAGCTGCCGGGCGTCTGCAAGCAGTTCCCCAAGCCGGATGCTATCGTGGCCACCTCCATGCCGCCGACCTCCTGCGCCATGGGCGTCCGGATGGGCCGCAAATGGGGCTGCAAAACCGTGGCGGAGATCGCCGATCTCTGGCCGGAGAGCATCGTGGCCTACGGCATTGCCGGGCCTCATAATCCCGCTGTCCTCGCCCTGCGGCGGCTGGAAAAATGGATCTATAAGAGAGCCGACGCCCTGGTGTTCACCATGGAGGGCGCTTATGACTACATCACCGAGCAGGGCTGGGAGAAGGACATCCCCCGCTCCAAGGTGCACTACATCAACAACGGCGTCGATCTGGAGCAGTTTGACTATAATAAAGAGCATTTCCAGGTTGAGGACACCGACCTGGACGATCCGGACACCTTCAAGGTGGTCTATACAGGCTCCATCCGCAAGGTCAACAATTTGGGTCTGCTGCTGGATGCGGCGAAGTGCGTGAACGATCCCCGCGTCAAGTTTCTGATCTGGGGCGACGGTGACGAGCGTGAAGTGTTGGAGCGGCGGGTCCGTGATGAGGGTCTTACCAATGTGGTGTTCAAGGGCAAGGTGGAGAAGAAATACATTCCCTCCATCGTCAGCCGTGCAAACCTGAACTTTGCCCACAATTCGTTTACCTATCTGTTTAATTACGGTATCAGCTTCAACAAGTTGTTTGATTATTTTGCTGCGGGACAACCGATTCTCTGTGACTTCCCCTGCCGTTATAACCCAGCCATCAACTATGGTGCGGGGATGGAAGTCCGTGACGCGCGACCGCAGGAGATTGCCACAGTCATCGGTCAGCTGGCAAAACTCCCAGCAGAACAGCGCCGACTCATGGGCGCCAAGGCCCGCCGCGCCGCGGAGGATTACGATTTCAAATGCCTGACGGACAAGCTGATGGCCGTCATTGAGAGCATCCCCGAACAGTAACCGAGCCGAATTTCAAAAGGAAGTGTGATCCCATGCAATTCATCGACCTGAAAGCACAATACGCCGCCCTCAAGGACGAGATCGACGCGAATATGCAAGAGGTTCTGAACGATGCCGCGTTCATCGGCGGCAAATATGTCAGGGAGCTGGAAACCCAGCTTGCCGCCTTTACTGGCCGCAAACATTGCATCACCTGCGCCAACGGAACCGACGCCCTCCAGCTTGCGTTCATGGCGCTGGGCGTGGGGGAGGGTGACGCGGTGTTCGCCCCCGATATGACCTTCATCTCCTCCACGGAGCCCGCCGCCATGTTCGGCGCGGTGAGCGTTTTCTGCGACATCACCCCCGACACCTACGACCTTGACCCCGCAAGCCTTGAGCGGCAGATCAAGGCAGTGCTGGCGGAGGGGAAATACACCCCTAAAGCAGTCGTGGCGGTGGACATCCTCGGCAATCCTTGCGACTATGACGCCGTTTCCGCCGTCTGCGAACGATACGGCCTTGCCCTGATCGAGGACGCGGCCCAGAGCTTCGGCGCGGAATATCATGGGAAAAAGGCATGCTCCTTCGGACGCATCGCCACCACCTCCTTCTTCCCGGCCAAGCCTCTTGGATGCTATGGCGACGGCGGCGCGGTGTTTACGGATGATGATGAGATCAACGACCTCATCCGCTCCCTCTGCGTCCACGGCAAAGGCCCCGGCGGTAAGTACGACAATATCCGCGTGGGCATGAACTCCCGTCTGGACAATTTGCAGGCGGCGGTTTTGCTGCCCAAGCTGAAAGCCTTGGCGGACTACGAGACCGCCGCCCGGCAGACCGTGGCGGGGCGCTACAACGCCGCCTTTGCCGGGAAATTCACCACGCCCTTTGTGGCGGAGGGCTGCCTGTCCGTGTGGGCGCAGTACGCGCTGCTGGCGGAGGACACCGAGCAGCGTGACCGCGTCATCGCCCACCTGACGGAAAAGGGCATCCCCAACATGGTCTACTATCCCACGCCGCAGCACGCCCTGCCGGTGTTCCGGGACGAACCGACTTACGGCGAAACGTTCCGGAATGCCAATGACTATTGCGCCCGGACCTTCTCCCTGCCCATGCACCCCTATCTGACGGAGGCGGAGCAGGAGACGGTCATCCGCGCGGTTCTG
>OJPY01000465.1_pt1 | contig 15824 bp, 9 predicted proteins | sample 1598651 | NCBI WGS metagenome assembly OJPY01 (sample SAMN03922492, study PRJEB24848) | human gut metagenome | isolation source: stool sample | host: Homo sapiens | place: Germany | collected 2011-05 | reverse complement strand
TACGAGATTGCCTCTTGTCTCGTGGGCTCGGAGATGTGTATAAGAGACAGGCCCGCCGGAATCCCACTGGCAAGACAAAGGAAAACACCCATGACCACCATCTTCATCGACGGCGAAAGCGGCACGACGGGCCTGAGGCTCCGCGAGCGGATTGCCAACAGGGCCGACCTCAAGCTCATTTCGCTTCCCGCAGACGAGCGCCGCTCCCCCGACGCCCGTCTTGAGGCGATGAAGGCGGCAGACGTGACGGTGCTCTGCCTGCCTGACGACGCCGCACGAGAGGCGGTGAAGCTGGCAGACGAAGCCGGCACCCGCGTGCTTGACGCCTCGAGCGCTCACAGGACCGCTCCCGAGTGGGTCTACGGCATGCCGGAACTCATGAACGGCCGCGCCGCCGAAATCGCGCGCGCATCCAGAGTGTCGGTGCCGGGCTGCCACGCCTCAGGCTTCATCCTGCTTGTGGCTCCGCTTGTTTCCGCAGGCATCATTGCGCCGGACGCCTTCCTTTCGGCCACATCGGTGACGGGTTATTCGGGCGGCGGCAAGAAGATGATCTCCGCCTACGAGACGGCAGGCCGCACGGCCTTCGACAGTCTGGCCATGCCGCTTCCCTACGCCCATTCGCAGACGCACAAGCACCTTCCCGAAATGACGATCGCCGCAGGTCTGGCTCGTCCGCCCGTCTTCCAGCCCATCGTGGGGAGTTTCCGCTGCGGCATGCTCGTGACGGTTCCACTCGATCTTGGACTTCTCGGCACGACAAAGGAGACCGTTCAGTCCGTCTGGGCAAAGCACTACGCGGGTTCCCCCGTCGTGCGCCCCGTCGAATTCGAGTCCCTTCTTGAGGACGGCGCCCTGCGCCTCGACGCGATGGCGGGACACGACGGCATGAAGATCGCGGTGTCGGGCGGTCCCCACCGCGTCCTTCTCACCGCGCTTTACGACAACCTCGGCAAAGGCTCCTCCGGAGCCGCGCTCGAATGCCTGAACCTCATGACGGACTCCAATCCCGCCCGAGGGCTCAGCCTTTCCTAACCCGGCTTCTTCCAGCCACTCCGTCGACACGCTCGACTCCAAACGCACCACGACAAGAAGAACACCATGACTGACAGCAACACCGCCGTGACCTTTCTCCCCGATGGCAACATCTGCACTCCGAAGGGCTTCCGGGCCTCGGGCATTCACTGCGGCCTTCGCCGCAACAAGACGAAGAAGGACCTCGCCCTCATCGTCTCCGACGTGCCCGCCGCCGCAGCCGCCGTCTACACGCTCAACGCCGTCAAGGGCGCGCCCATCGCCGTCACCAAGGCCAACATCGCCGACGGACGCGCGCAGGCAATGCTCTGCAACTCCGGCAACGCCAACACCTGCGCCCCTAACGGCGAGGCTATCGCCCGCAAGATGTGCATGCTGCTCGCCGAAGCGTCCGGCCTCAGCGCAGACGACGTCATCATCGCCTCGACAGGCGTCATTGGCCAGCCGCTCCCGATCGAGCCGATCGCCACCGGCATGAAGCCTCTTGTCGACGCACTTTCCTACGAAGGCGGCGAAGACTGCGCAGCCGCGATCATGACGACCGACCTCGTGGCCAAGCACTGCGCGGTCACGGTCGACATCGGCGGCAAAACCGTCACCGTCGGCGGCATCGCCAAGGGCTCCGGGATGATTCACCCGAACATGGCCACGATGCTCGTCTTCATCACCACGGACGCAGCGATCTCTTCCGAGATGCTTCAGAAGGCCGTGAGCACCGACGTTCAGAACACCTTCAACATGATCAGCGTCGACGGCGACACGTCGACGAACGACATGCTGAGCGTCATGGCCAACGGCCTTGCGGGCAACGCCGAAATCACCGCGGCAGGCGCAGACTTCGACGCGTTTGCCGCCGCGCTCCACACGGTCACTTCTCACCTGAGCCGCGCCATTGCCAGAGACGGCGAAGGCGCGACCAAGCTCCTCACCTGCACGGTGACGGGCGCGACTGATGATGCGACGGCCCGCGTGCTCGCCAGGAACGTCATCTCCTCGAGCCTCGTGAAGACCGCCATGTTCGGTTCCGACGCCAACTGGGGCCGCGTGCTCTGCGCGCTCGGCTACAGCGGGGCACCGTTCAACCCCGAGGCGGCCGACGTGTCGTTCGCCTCCTCCGCGGGCATCGTCGACGTCTGCAGCGCAGGTCGCGCGCTCGACTTCTCCGAGGAGCTTGCCAAGAAGGTGCTCCTTGAAAAGGAGGTCTCCATCATCGTGACGCTCCACGACGGCGATGCCGATGCAACTGCCTGGGGGTGCGACCTCTCCTATGAATACGTGCGCATCAACGGCGACTACCGCAGCTGAGGTCAAGGCCATGAACGAACTCACCGACTTCGACATCGCGAGACTCCTGAGCGACTCGCTCAAGTACGTCAGGCTCTACCGCAACCACACCGTCGTGGTGAAGTACGGCGGAAACGCCATGAAGAACCCCGAGTTGCAGCAGCAGGTGATGCACGACCTGGTGCTCCTCTCGATGATCGGCATCCGCATCGTACTCGTTCACGGCGGCGGTCCCTCCATCAACAAGTCGCTCGCCGCCCTTGGGATCGAATCGAAGTTCGTGCGCGGACTTCGCGTCACCGACGAGGAGACGATGCGCGTCGTGCAGCGCGTGCTCGCAGGCGAGACGAACAAGGACCTCGTCAAGCTCCTGTGCGCCGAGGGCTCGAAGGCCGTGGGACTGTGCGGACTTGACGCAGGTCTCATCACCGCACGACCCGAAGCGGAGGATCTCGGTCTCGTGGGGCACATCACGGGCGTCGACGTCTCGATTGTCGAGACGCTTCTCGAAAAGGGATGCATTCCCGTCATCGCGTCCGTAGCCGGTGACGGCGAGGGCCGAAGCTACAACGTCAACGCCGACACGGCGGCCGCAGCGATTGCCGGCGCGCTCGGCGCGCGCCGCCTCGTGCTGATGACCGACATCAATGGACTCATGCGCGACGTGAAGGATCCCGATTCGCTCATCTCCGTCCTCACGACGGAGGACATCGGTCCGCTCAAGGAACAGGGCGTCATTTCGGGCGGCATGATCCCGAAAATCGACTGCGCGCTTCACGCCATCGAATCAGGGGTTGAGCGCGTCGCCATGATCAACGGCACGCTTCCCCACAGCATCCTCGTCGAAATGCTCACCAAGGGCGGCATCGGTACCCTCGTCAAGACCGGACCCCGCACTGCTGCGTCCGCCTGAGCGGCCGCACCACGAACAGAATTCTCTGAAGGACATTCATCATGAAGGACATCAAGACCATCGACAGCCTTTATCACGCCTGCACCTACGGGCGCGCGCCCGTCGTCTTCGAGCGCGGCCGCGGAGCCCGTCTCTGGGACGACAAGGGCCGCGACTACATCGACTTCGGCAGCGGCATCGGCGTCATGAGCCTCGGCTATGCCAACCCCGAATGGGTGAAGGCCGTCTCCGAACAGGCCGCAGTTCTTCCGCACACCTCGAACCTCTTCTACAACGAGAAGACCGCCATGCTCGCGGGACGCCTTGCGCTTCGCACGCACTTCGAGCGCGTCTTTCTTTCCAACTCAGGCGCCGAGGCCAACGAGTGCCTGATCAAGACCGCCCGAAAGTGGGCTTCCGACACCAAGGGAGAAGGCGAGCATCCCTTCGTCACGCTCGTCAACAGCTTCCACGGCCGCACGCTCACGACCGTCACCGCCACGGGGCAGGACACGTTCCACAAGTTCTTCGGGCCCTTCACGCCGGGATTCCGCTACGTGCCCGCGAGCGACCTTGCCGCACTCGAAAGGCAGCTTGACGCCGAGGACTGCTCCGCCGTTCTCGTCGAGATCGTTCAGGGCGAAGGCGGCGTGCGCGCGCTCGACGCGGACTACCTGAAGGCCGTAGAGGCGCTCTGCCACGAAAAGAACGTGCTCTTCTGCGTCGACGAAGTGCAGACGGGCAACGGCCGAACGGGCACCTGGTTCGCCTACGAGCAGTTCGGCCTTTCACCCGACCTCGTCTCCACCGCCAAGGGCCTCGGCAACGGCCTTCCCATCGGCGCAACGCTCATGGGCTCGAAGACAGCCGAGGTTCTGACGCCCGGCACGCATGGCTCCACCTTCGGCGGCAACCCCGTCGCCTGTGCAGGCGCACTCAGCGTGCTTGAGCAGATCGACGACGCCTTCCTTGAGGCCGTCAAACAGAAGGGTGCCTGGCTCACCGCCGAACTGGAAAAAATCCCCGGCGTGAAGGACGTCTCCGGGCTCGGTCTCATGCTCGGCTTCTCGGTCGAGGGCTGCAAGTCTGCCGACATCAAGGCAAAGGCCCTCGACAACGGTCTCGTCGTCCTCACCGCCAAGGACCGCGTGCGCCTGCTCCCGCCGCTCGCCATCACCGAGGAGGAGCTTTCTGACGGCCTGCTGAGGCTTGCAGCCGCCATTCGCGAGGTTCAGGAAGCCGCACACTAAGCCGCCTCCGACCTGTCTTGCAACACACCATCGAAAACGGGGAGTCCTGCCGCTGTGCAAGGCTCCCCGTTTTGTGAGGCGTACAGGTGAACAACAAAAAATGAGCGGCGGGTGCGCATTGCACGCATCCGCCGCTCTCTCAGACCCCCAACAGCGCCGGGCGGAGATGTACCCGTCAGGAGAGAACCAAGGAGTCCCTCCATCGCCTGCCTCTCGGACGCCCCCCGTTGTCCTTTGGTGAGAGGCCTGCGTTCGCTGTCGTTGAACGTATCTTGCCACATTTGAGAATAATTCTCAATACCGTTTAAGAGAGTTTGCGGAAAAACGCGTACTCCATTGACATGCGTCAACCTTGAAATCCATCCGTACAAATCCTTAGGCTCCCCTGTCCTGCTGTCGTTTCCATCGAATACCTTGAAGGTGTCGGGACGGACAACCGGCAGGATTCCCGGGCTGCCCGCCTGCCGCCATGCGGGCAGCCGTTCGGAGCTACTGCTGCTCGTGTCTGGCCTCCTCGGAGAGGATGAGCACGACTCGGGTGCCGCCTGCGGGCGAGACGCGCTCGACGTCGACGAAGGCGCCGATGCGGGATGCGCGCTCGGCCATGATCGAGAGGCCCACGTGCTGGCCCTTTCGCTCGGTGACGAGCGCATCATCGATGCCGACGCCGTCGTCGGTGATCGTCACCTTGAGGTCGGCGTCGTTCTCGATGCGGATGTCGACGTTTTCGGCATGAGAATGCTTGCGGACGTTGGAGAGCGCCTCCTGAATGATGAAGATCACCTGAAGCTTCTGGCGCGGCGTAAGCTGCGGGCCACGCCCCGAGACTCGAAGACGCGCGTTCATGCGGGACTGTCCCTCGAAGCGATCAATCACGGTCCGTACGCCCTCGATGAAGCCTTCCTTGTGCAAACGCTCGCGGAAGTTGAGAAGGAGTTCGCGCACGTCCTCGTAGCACTCCTGAACGCCCGTGCGAATGGCGGAAAGGGATTCGTCACGCAGCGCAACGTCGTTAGTACGGATGGCGTCCGACAGGAACTGCACCTGCAGGTTGAGGAAGGAGAGCGCCTGAGCGATCGAGTCGTGCAGGCCCTGTGCAAGGAGCTGACGTTCCTGCACCACGGCGAACTGGCGGTCGCGCTCGATGAGGCGGTTGCTCGCCACGGCGACGCCGAAGTGGGTCACGAAGTTCTCGAGCAGGCGGATGACCTGCGTCGTGAGCTGCGGGCTTTCCTTGAAGAAGAGCGTGAAGATGCCGAGGTCGCCCGGCGTCGAACGGATCTGGAAGCTGTAGGCCGTCTTGAAACCCGCGTCGGCAAAGCGTCTGGAAAACTCGTCCTCAAGCTCGGTGAGCTGGAAGCAGACGGGATAGGTCTTCGAGAGCACCGAGGGCACGATGCCCGCGTCGCCAGGCAGATCGTTGACCGCCTTGACGAGGTCGACGGAAAGTCCCTCGGCCGTGAGGAGCTGCATCGAGTCGTCACGGCCCGAGAGCAGCTGGAGCGTACACGCATCGGCCTCGGTCTGGCGCATGATTCGCGAGACGAAGCCGTCGGCAAGGTCGTCAAGGCTGCGACGCTGCGTGAAATAGGAGGTCATCTCGTAGAGCTGCGCGAGATGGCTGTTCTTTTCTTCGACGCTGGCCGTCTTCTCGACTACCTTCTGCTCGAGATTGTCGTGAGAATCCTTGAGTCTGGCGGCCATCTCGTTGAAGCCTGCGGCGATCTCGCCGATTTCGTCCTCACTCCTCACTTCGGTGCGGGCCGTCAGGTCGCCCGAGGAAAGCCGTCCGATGGCGCCGCCGAGCTGCTCGAGGGGACGGATCACCCAGCGGAGCAGAAGCGCCATGATCGCGAAGAGACTGCCGATCGCAAGCACGATGAGGAGACCCTGCAGATAGCGGAGCTGCCACAGGAAGTGCGCGCGATATTCGTCGATGTCGTTCGTCAGCGCGGCGAGCTTCTCGACATAAAGGTTGACGTCGCCCATCATCGGTTCGCGGGCGCCGCCGCGGGCGGCCGTAAGGTGCGGAAGCACCGACTCTTTCCACTCAGAGTCGATGCTCTGAAGCGACGAACGGATGGCCTGCGTCTCAGGCACGAGAAGCGGACGCCACTGATCACCCTTCTGGAGAAGATCAAGCCCTGCGTTGACCGTACGGACTTCGTTGTCGAAGTCCCTGTTGTCATACTGCGGAAGCACATAAAGCGCGGTGCGGAAGACATGGAACCTGATGTCCCCGATGATATTCGTCGCAGCCGACGAACTCTCAAGCTTCCAGTTGAGCATCATCGTATACCCGATCGTGGTCACGATGAAGCTCACCCAGATGAGCGTGAGAAGCAGAAGCCTCGCCGAGAGGCTCTTGAAAAAGCGGAGCGGATTGAGTTTCACGACGTAGATCCTTCCTGTGTTCCGTTTGCGCGTCAGATGAGGCGCGGATTTTCGTCCTCAAGCTGGATCGTGAGGCCTCCCGCGGAGCCGGCACCCGACGAGCCTTCGCCTTCGTTTTCAGGCTTGACGGGCGTGATAGGGGCGATCGACTCGACCGTCCAGGTGACGCCGATCTGGCGGCCCTTGCGGGCGCGCTGCATGCGGAACTCCTCAAAGGACTTGCGGGTGATCTGCACCTCTCTGGGCTTGCCGCCTCGTCCCGTGCCGGAGGCGGTGAGACCGCGCTCATCGACGAGCGTCATGCCGATCATCCTTTCACCGGACTCAAGCTTCACGAGCGAAACGCCCATGCCGCCGTTGGAGAGTCTGCGGATCTCGTCGTGTGCGAAGATCACGAGACGGCCCTTCTCGGTAAGACAGGCGATCAGCGGCATCTCGGCGCAGCCCTCGGCGGGCGGCATCAGCGTGACGCCGTCGGCCATGCGCACGAAGGTGCGGCCGATGCGCTGCGAGGCCTTGAGGTCGCCGATCGTGCACTTGAGCCCGAGGCCGTCCGACGTGCCGAGCACGACATCCTCCTTCTCACGGCCGGCAAAGACACCGACGAATCGCTTCATGCCCTTGTCAAGATCGAAGAAGGACGTGACGGGCAAGCCGTCGCCCCTACCGCCGGGAATGGCGGAGACCTTGCAGGTGTAGACACGGCCCGTGTCGGTGACAAAGCTGATGTCGTCGACCGTGCGACACTCGACCGCACGCTCGAAGCCGTCGCCCACCTTGTAGCTGAGCAGCGTACAGTCGTGCCCGTGGCCCTGACGGGTTCTCAGGAAGCCCTTCTGCGAGAGCACGACCGTAACGGGTTCGTCGACCACGTGCTGTTCGGCCTGAACGACGCTCGCCTCCTCGATGAGGGTGCGGCGGTCGTCGCCGAAGGTCTTCGCTGCCTGCTCGATCTCCCTGGCCACTGTGCGGCGCAGAACGCCGTCACTGCCGAGAATGCGTTCGAGCGAACTCTTTTCCTTGTTGAGTTCGGCGAGCTCCTTCTCGATCGCAATGGCGGCCAGACGAGCAAGCTGGCGGAGCCTGATTTCAAGAATGTCGTCCGCCTGACGATCAGTGAGACCGAACTCCTTAATCAGAGCGGGTTTCGGCTCATCGCTGTTGCGGATGATCTCGATGACGCGGTCGATGTTGAGAAGGACGAGCGCACGACCCTCAAGCACGTGAATCCTGTCGTTGACCTTGTCGAGCCTTGCCTGAGTGCGGCGGCGAACGGCCAGCAGGCGGAAGGCGATCCACTCGCGGATGATCTCGAGCAGGTTCTTCTGCTTGGGCTTGCCGTCATTGCCGAGCATGACGAGGTTGACGGAGACGTTGGACTCCATCGATGTCTGCGAAAGGAGCGCCGCCACGAACTCCTCGCGGTCGATGCGGCTGCTCTTGGGTTCGAAGACGAGGCGCACGGGCTTTTCCTCAGTCGACTCGTCTCGAACCCTGTCGAGAATGGCAAGCATGGCGCTCTTGGCCTGCTGCTGTTTCGACGAAACCGTCTTCTTGTCCTTTCTGGCCTTCGGGTTCGTGATGGCTTCAATCTGGTTGAGCACGTCCTGCGAGGACGAGGCGGGCGGGAGTTCGTCGATCACGAGCTGCCACTGGCCGCGGGCAAGATCCTCGAAGTGGTAGCGCGCACGCACGGTGAGCTTGCCCCTGCCCGTACGGTATATGTCGCGAATTGTGCTTCTCGGGCTGATGATCTGGCCGCCGCACGGGAAATCAGGCGCAGGCAGAACCTCAAGCACCTCGTCAAGCGTTGCCTCGGGCTTGTCAATCAGCAGCGTGCAGGCGGCCGCGACCTCCCGCAGGTTGTGCGAGGGAATGTCGGTCGCCATGCCGACGGCAATGCCGGACGAGCCGTTGAGCAGCACGAAGGGCAGCTTCGCGGGCAGAACCACGGGCTCCTGGAAGTTGCCGTCATAGTTGGGCGTGAAGTCGATTGCCCCCGTGTCCACCTCTTCAAGAAGCAGACTTGCGATCGGCATGAGGCGCGCTTCGGTGTAACGCATGGCAGCCTGAGAGTCGCCGTCCCTGCTGCCGAAGTTGCCCTCGCCGTCGATGAGCGGATAGCGGAGCGAGAAGCTCTGCGCCATGCGCACGAGCGCATCGTAGACCGACTGGTCGCCGTGGGGATGGTACTTGCCGAGCACGTCGCCCACGACGCGCGCAGACTTGACGGCCTTCGTGCCCGCCTTGACGCCCATGCGCTCCATGTCGATCAGAATGCGGCGCTGCACGGGCTTCTGGCCGTCGGAGACGTCGGGAAGCGCACGGCTCTTGACGACCGACATCGCGTATTCAAGATAGGCCCGGCTTGCATAGCGCGCGAGCGTGAGCTGACCGTCGGATTCGACACCGCCCGTCATCACCTCGTCAACGCGTGCACCAAGAGGCGACGCGCCCTCATCTTCGGAAGCCTCTGCAGCATCCTCCTCAATGCGAGCCTCCTCCGTCACGTCCTCTTCGATCTCGCGAGCGGAGGACTCCTCAGGCGCCGTCTCCTGAACGGGTTCGTCAGCCTGCACCTCGATGCTCTCCTCAACCTCGGGAAGCAGAGGCGTCTGAACGGGTGCTTCGGCAGATGCCTTTGCCACCCTGCCGCCAGCGGATTTTTTCCTTGCCGGCGTTTCTTCCGCCTTCTTCAAATCGTCTTCATAAACGAGCATCTGGTCGCCGAAGAGACCGCCGTCGTCCTGGACCTCGGGATTGAGGCCGCCTTTCTTTCTTGCCATATCGTCTCTCTCCAGCTCAGACGTCCGCCTCGACGCGGTCGCCGTATTCTTCCATCCAGAGCTTGCGGCTGCCCGCGCTCTTCGTCGCCATCAGGAGGTTCATCACCTCACCCGTCACGGCCTCGTCGACGTCGCCCATCCCCACGGGCAGCAGCCTGCGGGTGTCGGGATGAAGCGTAGTCTCAGCGAGCTGCTGAGCCTTCATTTCGCCCAGACCCTTGAATCGGGAGATCGAGATCTTGTCTTCCTCAAATCCCTCCTTCCTGAGGGCCGTCAGGGTGCGGGAGAGCTCTCGGTCATCGAGACAGTAGAACTTGCGCTCGGGCTTGCGGCCCCTCTTCGGCACGTCGACGCGATAGAGGGGCGGCATGGCCACGTACACATGCCCGAGTTCGATAAGCTTCGGGAAGTGACGGTAAAAGAGCGTGAGAAGCAGCACCTGAATGTGACTGCCGTCCACGTCGGCATCGGACAAAATGCAGATCTTGCCGTAGCGCAGTCCCTTGAGGTCGGGGGCTCCGTCCGCAGGGTGCGGATCAACGCCGATCGCCACGGCGATTAAGAGACAGGTCGTGCACGGTGTCGCTGCCGAAGATCTTGTCGGCGTCGACCTCCCACGTGTTGAGGATCTTGCCTCGCAGCGGCAGCACGGCCTGAAACTCCTTGTTGCGACCCGACTTGGCGGAGCCGCCTGCAGAGTCGCCCTCCACGATGAAGAGCTCGTTCATGGAAATGTCGTCGGACTCGCAGTCCGTGAGCTTGCCGGGGAGCACCGCAACGCTCGAGGACTTCTTCTTCTCGTACTTCGTCGACTGGCGCTGGCGCGCCTGTGCCTGAGAGACGATGAGCTCCGCGAGCTTCTTGCCTTCCTCGATGTGGTCGTTGAGCCAGAACTCGAACTGCGGACGCACGAAGCCGCTCACGAGCTTCATCGTCTCGCGACTCGTGAGCTTCTCCTTTGTCTGCCCTTGGAACTGAGGATCAAGCGCCTTCGTGGACAGCACGAAGTTGGCCCGGCTGAAGACGTCCTCGGAGAGGATCTTCACGTTCTTCGCCTGCAGGCCGTGCGCCTGCATGAAGGCGAGCATGGCCTGATACAGGCCGTCCTTGAGCCCCGCCTCATGCGTGCCGCCCTGCGGCGTCGGGATGAGGTTCACATAGCTCTCGCGCTCAAGCCCTCCCTCGGTCGTCCAGATGACGACCCAGGCCGCGCCCTCGCCCACTGCATAGCCGTCACCGGCATCCTCAACGTAACCATGCGCCTCGAAGGGAGCGACAAGCGGTTCAGCTGCAATCTCGGAGAGGAGGTATTCGCGAAGGCCGCCCTCATACTTCCAGCATTCCTCCCTGCCAGTCTTCTCATTCTTGTAGACCACTTCGCAGCCGGGAAGCAGCACGGCCTTAGAGCGAAGCAGGCGAATGAGCGCACCCTCGGGAATCGCGGGGCTGTCGAAGTACTTCGGATCAGGATGAGCAGTCACACGCGTGCCCGTCTGGGACTTCGGACGCGGAGAACGGCGGGACTTGAGGGGGCTGACGACATCGCCGTCGGCAAAGCCGATCGTCGACTCCTCGCCGTCACGCCAGACGGTGACGTCGAGCGTAGTCGAAAGTGCGTTCGTCACCGAGACGCCGACGCCGTGCAGACCGCCCGCAAAGGAATACGGACCCGAGCCGTCGGACTTGGCGAACTTGCCGCCTGCGTGCAGCCTCGTGAAGACAAGCTCGACAACAGGCACCTTCTCCTCAGGATGAAGCCCCGTCGGGATGCCTCGGCCGTTGTCCTCAACCGTGATGCCCCCGTCGGCATGAAGCGTCACCGATATGCGTGATCCGAAGCCTGCAAGGACCTCGTCCGTCGCATTGTCAACTACTTCCTGAATGATGTGGAGAGGATTGTCCGTAAGCGTGTACATCCCCGGGCGCTGCTTGACGGGTTCAAGCCCCTTGAGCACCTTGATTGAGGAGACGCCGTAGTCCTCCGCTCTGCCGTTTGTCTTCGCCATGATTACTGATTCACCCGACCGATTTTCAACACATCCAACAAAGAGGCGGATCCGTTCTGCATCCGCCTCAAAACTGTGCAAGGATTGTAACCCATGTTTTCAAAAAGGCCGTCCCCTCCCCTCCGTCTGATGAAAAGGCGCCGCAGGCAGGTGGCTTCGCATAAAATTAACCGATCGACCCTTACAAGAAAAGGCCACCCTAATGAGCAAACTTTACATGGGCTTTGACGCAGGCACCCAAAGCGTCAAGGTCGCCGTCTATGACGAGCAGTTCAACTGCCTCACGAGCCACAGCCTGCCCACGCACCTGCACTATCCGCAGCCCGGCTGGGTCGAGATGAGCGCCGACGAGTTCCTCGAGATCACCGTAAAGTCAATGGCCGCCTGTGCTCAGTCCCTCAGGGAAATGGGCAGGGATCCGAAGGACGTCTGCGCCGTCATGGGCGACGGCATCATCTGCGGCATCGTCGGCGTCAACCCCGATGGCGATGCCGTGACGCCCTACATCAACTATCTTGACAGCCGCACAACACCCGACGTCGAGGCCCTCAACGCCCGAGAACTCGAGATCTGGGGCCGCGAGACGGGCAACCCCGTTGCCTCCCCGATGTTCCCCGCGATGTTCGCCCGCTGGTTCCTGAAAAACAATGAGGCCTTCAATCGCGACGGCGTGAAGTTCGTGCACAACGCCCCCTACATTCTCATGCATCTCGCGGGCCTCAAGGGCGAGGACGCCTTCATCGACTGGGGCGCCATGTCCGGCTGGGGCCTGGGCTACGACGTCCAGAAAAAGTGCTGGTCCGACGAACAGCTCGAAATTCTCGGCATCGACAGGAAGTACATGCCCGAAATCGTGAAGCCCTGGGACAAAGTCGGCGGCCTTTCCGAGGCAATGGCCGAACGCACGGGCCTCAGGGCGGGCATTCCCATTCTGGGCGGCGCAGGCGACACGATGCAGTCCATGCTTGGCTCCGGCATCTTCGAGGCAGGCCAGGGCGTCGACGTGGCAGGCACCTGCGCTATGTTCTGCGTCTCGACGAAGGGCATCATCCCCGAGCTCTCCAAACCGGGCACAGGGCTCATCTTCAATTCGGGCACGCTCCCCAACACCTACTTCTACTGGGGCTTCGTCCGCACGGGCGGTCTCGCCCTGCGCTGGTTCAAGGACAACGTCTGCAAGAAGGCGGACGATGCTGCCTACTACGGCCCGATGACGGAAGGCGCGGAGAAAGTGCCCGCAGGTTGCCGTGGCGTGATGTTCCTGCCCTACCTTACGGGCGGTTCGGGCGAAGAGAAGGAAGCGAGCGGATGCTTTCTCAACATGACCATGGACGACGACCAGTTCGTCATGTGGCGTGCCGTGCTTGAAGCCATCGGCTACGACTACATGGGCCTTGCCGACAGCTATCGCGCGGCTGGTGTCGACCTCAACCGCATCACCGTGACGGAAGGCGGTTCGCGCAACGAGCTCTGGAACAGGATCAAGAGCCACATGCTCGGCGCGGACGTCGTGCGCTTTCGCAATGCGGGCGGTGCTGTCCTCACGAACTGCATCGTCGCGGCCCACGCCGTGGGCGACGCGCCCGACGTCAGGAAGGTGCTCTCTGACAACATCGAGCGCGACGCCGAGTATGCACCCGTTCCCGCGCTCACGAGCCGCTACCGCACGCTTTACGACATGCGTCAGAAGCTCGTGCGAGAGGACATGAAGACCGCCTTCAGCCGCCTCGTCGCCATGCGAACCATCGAATAACAAATAACGCCTCGATCCCGTTCAGCTCGAGAACGGGCGCCCGTTCCGGTCAGGAGGGGCGCCCTCTTCTTTTGAAGAATGGGAAAGGGGCGCCGTCCGTCGGACATGCGCCCCTTTGCGGGATCAGGCAAAGCCGGAATTACTCGGCGTCCTCACCCTTGTTCTCGCCCTTGATGAAGTCGGGGCGGAGGATCTCTTCGCCGAGCTCCTGGCGGAGGGCGGAGAGATAACCGCGGCGATCGGCTTCGCCGTAGATCGTGGCGAACTCGCGCGAGAGGGACTTCAGCTCGTTTTCGGTCGGAGCCTTCACCTTGGCGGCGTTCACGAACGCGACGAAGTAGGCGCCGCCGTCAACCTGCATGCCCGTGTAGGCGGGGAGCTTGTCGGCGGGAAGCGCAACCATGCGGTCAACGAGCTGGGCGGGATGACCGAGCAGATTCTGGCGGGAGACCCAGACGGCCTTGCTGAAGCCGTCAAGAGACTTCGACTGGCGGACCTCGGCGACCTTCTTCTCGCCGGCGGCCTTGGCGAGCTCACCCGCCTTGCGCAGCTTCAGACCGTCCTCGATCTGACCCTTGACCTCGTCAAACGGACGAACGGCCTTCGGGAAGTGCTTCTCGACGCGGGCGGCGACAAGCTGATTGGAGCCCACTTCGACGGCAGCGGAATTGCGCTTTTCCTGCAGGCATTCGGAGCCGTAGAGGTTTTCAAGCACGTGTTCGTTGAAGAACGGAGCCAGTTCGGGATCGGCAGGACCCTGACGCGTAACGTCCTCGGCGGTCATGAGCTTGAGGCCGAACTTCTGGGCGGCGGGCTCGAGGCTGTCGGCCTGCTCGTAGACGATGTTCGTGAACTCTTCTGCCTTTTCGGAGAATTCGCGCAGAGCCATCTGGTCGATGTATTCGGCCTCGATGTCGGCGCGGACTTCGTTGAAGTCACGCACGCGGGCCGGATGGATGTCGGTCACGTAGATGACGTGCCAGCCGAAGTCGCTCTCGACGGGGCCGACGATGTCACCCTTCTTGGCGGAGAAGACGGCGTCCTCAAAGGGCTTGACCATCATGCCGCGGCCGAAGAAGGAGAGATCGCCGCCCTCAACGGCGGAGCCCGTGTCGACGGAATTTTCCTTGGCCAGTTTGGCGAAGGAGGACGGATCGGCCTTGGCCTTGGCGAGGATTTCTTCGGCCTTCTTCTTGGAAGCGGCCTTGTCGTCGCCGAAGCTGATCAGGATGTGGCTGGCACGACGCTCCTCAGCCGTGGCGTAGCGCTGCTTGTTCTGTTCGTAATAGCTGCGAACGTCCTCTTCATTGGGCTTGATGGAGGCCTTGAAGCTTTCGGGCGAGAGGACGACGTACTGGGCCGTGACGTGCTCGTCGGCCATGAACTCGGACTGATGGCCGTCGTAGTAGGCCTTGACCTCATCGGGCGTCACCTTCACGTCGCCCATGTACTGGTCGATGTTGAAGATGAGCGTCTGGACTTCACGCTCTTCGGTGATGATCTTGTGCAGATGCTCAACGACGGCGGACGGCACGGGATAGGTGGCGGTCACGCCCGTGAGAAGAGCCTCCTTGGCGAGGTCGCGGCGGACTTCAGCCACAAACTGCTGGTCGCTCTTGCCCTGGCTCTGGAGGAAGCGCTCGTAGAGCGCGGGAGAAAACTGACCGTTCTCCTTGAGCGCATCGGCGTTCTTGATGAGCGCAACGGCTTCCTGCTCGCTCACGCCGACATGCTCTCTGGCAACCGTCTGGGTGACGGCGGCCTCGTCCATCAGATTGCGCACGAGGGCTTCGCGGGCCTCAGGCGTGTCGAGCATGCCTGCACGGAACTGGTCGCCCATCTGCTGGCGAAGGCGCTCGAGCTGCTGGCGCTTAGCCTGGTCGAAGAGTTCCGGCGTAATGGAGCTGTCGCCGACCTTGGCGATGGAGTTGTCAGCCTGGGTCATGCGGTTGTAGCTGTAGATGCCCGTCACGACGAAGCTCGGAATAATCAGCACCATGGCGATGAACATCAGCCAGCGCTTGTGATCGCGAAATGCCTGAAGCATGAACGTTTCCTTGTTGTCTTGGCCAACTGTCGCCCGACGGACGCAGAGAGGCCTCGTTCCCGATGATTTTTTAGAGCAAAAAAAAGGCGAACCGCAAGGTTCGCCTCTTTTCAGAATCTGTTGGCGGAGTGGACGGGACTCGAACCCGCGACCCCCGGCGTGACAGGCCGGTATTCTAACCAACTGAACTACCACTCCGCACATGCCGTGCTTTCGCACGCGGCTCAAACCTAAGTCCGATATTTTAGCGAACTTCTGCTTTTTCGGTTTTCGCCTTTTTTGAAAAACCCGGTACTTTTGTATCGAATTCTTCTTAAAATCTGTTGGCGGAGTGGACGGGACTCGAACCCGCGACCCCCGGCGTGACAGGCCGGTAT
>OJPY01000447.1_pt1 | contig 16363 bp, 13 predicted proteins | sample 1598651 | NCBI WGS metagenome assembly OJPY01 (sample SAMN03922492, study PRJEB24848) | human gut metagenome | isolation source: stool sample | host: Homo sapiens | place: Germany | collected 2011-05 | reverse complement strand
CGCTGCCGGGCGCCTCGCCCACGAGCGCAATGCGCATCCCGGGACCGCCTTCGGCGAAGACGACGTGCTGGCGGCTTTTGGCCATCGAGCAGCAGGTGCATGCGCCTGCAAGCCCTTCAAGCGTCGCCCAGTCAGCCTTTTCACAGGCGGCGACAACTTCGGGCGGAAGCACGAGTGCGGGCGCCTGCGGGGCGCTTGAAATCGGTTCGGCGACGGGACGAACGACGGGGGCGGGTCTCGCGGGTGCGGGACGGGGCGCGAACTCGGGAGGCATTCCCGGCGGCAGTGCGGTGGATCGTGCGGCGGGACGCGGCGCAGGCCTCGAAGGAGCAGCGGGCGCGGCGGAGCGAACGGCCGGTGCGGGCTGCCTGAGCTCGGCGCGAAGCGCGGTTTCGGCAAGCGTCACGTCTTCGGTCTCGCGCAGAATCCACTGCGGACCGATCTCGAGGGCGTCCCACATCAGGCTGTCGGCGGCGCTCAGCATGCCTCACCTCCGAATTCAAGCGTCATCAGGACCGCATGCTCGCGGCCTTCGGCCGTGCGGTAGTAGTTCTTGCGAAGACCCACGCGCACGAAACCCGAGGTTTCGTAAAGACGGATCGCACGCTCGTTCGATTCGCGCACCTCGAGGTGGCAGCGCGTGCACTTCCGGGTGCGCATCGCATCCGTCATCCTGTCGAGCATGGCGCGGCCAAGCCCCCTGCCCTGCAAGTCGGGACGAACGCCAATCGTAAGAAGCTCCGCCTCGTCAAGCACCGGCATCACGACGGCCCACGCGCCGATCGAGCCGTCATCGAGCTCGAGCACGTCGCAGAACCAGCCGTTCCTGAGCACGTCGGCGAAGTCGCCCACCGTCCAGGGGGTCGGCTCCACCATCGCCTCGAGGGCGGCGAGGACCTCCTCGTCGCCATGCCTCACGGACCTGAAGCGGAGTCCGTCCGTCACAGGCGCTCTCCCCTCGCACGCTCCTGCATCGTGAGCGCAACACGGTCGCGCACGTAGAGCGGAGAGGCAAGCGCGGGGATCATCGTACGGCCCTCAGCCTCGTCTGCGAGGCCGAGACGCGCGATGCGCATCACCATGTCTTCGGGAATTTCGTGAACGGGGAAGCCTTCGGGGAGGTTGAACGCCTCGGCATAGACGCCGGCGGCGGAGCCGCAGAGCGCATCGACCTTCGCCTCCTCAAGCCAGCGGCGCGCATCGGCGGGCTTGACGAGTTGCGGCGCAAGCACCTCGCGCACGCCTCTCGGGCCCTCGACCACCTCATAAAGGGCGGAATAGGCCTCCTGCATGCGGGCGTCGTTCATGACGGCAAGGCGCGTGCCGGGCGCGAGCTGCGCGGCCTCGGCCGCCGCAAGCGCGTCGGCCTCGAGATTGCACACGGCGGCCACGTCGGTCCTGAGCGCCCAGGCGATGCCCTGAGCGACGCCGCAGGCGACGCGAAGGCCCGTGAAGCTGCCGGGGCCTGCACCGAAGGCCGTGAGCGCGATGTCCTTCTTTTCCGCGCCGCATTCGGCGAGGAGCTCGTCGATCATGGCGAGGATGCGCTCGGCATGCTTGTTGCCGACCGTCTCGGACTTCCAGGCCGAAACTTCGCCGTCGCGGCTCAGAAGGGCCGCGCTGCACCGCTGGTGCGCCGTATCAAGAGCAAGAATGAATGAAGGCATGACCGTCCAGTTGTTTTCTGCAGGCCTCGAAAAGGCCTCCGAACGCACGAAATCGGCGTCCCACAATGAATTCGATCATTATACCATCGAATCTCCGGCCGCCCCTGCGTACGGCTTGCCGTCCGAACGTCTATCGGGCCGAGGCGCCGGCCGCATAGGCCGCGCGTCCTTCGCCGCTGCCCGTGAGCTGAACGTGGAATTCCGTGATCTGCTGACGAAGGAGCTGACGTTCGTCGCGACGCAGCTTTCGCGTCTCCTTCGACATCACGGCCCCCGCCTGCTCGCTGCAGAAGCGCTTTCTGAGCTTGTCGCGGTCGGCTGCGGACATTTCCCTGCGCATGTCGCTGCGCTCGCGGGTGCTCATGCTGCGCCAGTGCATGGCGCGGGAAACCTCGTCGAGATAGGGCCACAGGTGCGCACGCTCGCTCGCGGACATCTCGGTCCACTGGCGGATGCATGGCGCCTCGACCTCCTGACAGTGGTCCCCGAGACCCGCAGCGGGCTCGCCCCCGGGCATGGCGGCCGCCGAACTGCATCCGAGGCAGCAGAGCACGATGATGGCGCTGTTTCTCATAAGCTAGCTTCCCGTCATGAAATCTGCAGACGAATTTTCCGGCCTTCGCCTCAAAACGCCTGCGCCGTTGTCGTTCAGGGACAGCCCGCCATTTGGCGCATAAGGGTTATCCCCGACCATGTTCGCGGGATGGGTTCGAACCACCGGGCCCGACCGTCTCCCGACCCCGCACCGTCAATATACAGTTCGCCGCTCTTCTAGGCAGAAACCATGATTTAGGACCTGTTAACAAGAGGCTGATTTTGTAACACGATTTTGTTTTCCTTCCACGAGGCATTTGTAACAGGCGACAATGGGGTCATGCAAAAGAGTGTCCAAAAGGCACGGCTTACTGTCCGACACGGCTTTCGCGGCAATCCCGCCCGAAATTCCGATTTGCAACGGACGCTGATTCCGGAGAACCACCGTGGAACGCAATCCCAAAATTCTCGTTGTTGACGACGATCCCCGACTTCGCGACCTTCTGCGCCGCTATCTCGGCGAAAACGGCTTCCAGGTATTCGTGAGCGAAAACGGCGCCGCGATGAGCCGCCTCTGGGTTCGCGAGCACTTCGACGCCCTCATTCTCGACCTGATGATGCCGGGTGAGGACGGCCTTCAGATTCTGCGCCGCCTTCGCGCCGCCAAGGACATGACGCCCGTCATCATGCTCACCGCCCGCGGCGAGGACGTCGACCGCATCGTCGGTCTTGAGCTCGGCGCCGACGACTACATCGCCAAACCCTTCAACCCGCGCGAACTGCTTGCCCGCATCCATGCGGTGCTCCGCCGCCGTCCGGCGGGCGACGCCCCGGGCGCTCCCTCGCTGGAAAACGAGACGGTCCGCTTCGGCGAGTTCGAGCTTGACCTCGGCACCCGCGTACTCAAGAAGAACGGCGAGGTGCAGCCGCTCACGACCGGCGAGTTCGCCGTCCTCAAGGCCTTCGCCCGCCATCCGCGCCAGCCGCTCTCCCGCGACAAGCTGATGGAAATGGCCCGCGGCCGCGAATACGAGGCCTTCGACCGCTCGCTCGACGTGCAGGTTTCCCGCCTTCGCAAGCTGATCGAACCCGATCCCTCCAAGCCGCGCTACCTGCAGACGGTCTGGGGCCTCGGCTACGTCTTCATCCCCGACGGCCACAGCTGATCGCCGGGACCGCATCAGGCCAGTTCTGAGAAATTCTGAAAGCTCCCGTCCGCCACAAGCGGCGGGAGCTTTTTCCGCAGTACAGAACCGCTACACTTTCACCAAACGGTTTCAACCCACACCTGCCGGACACACTCATGCTTTCCCTACGCAGCAACCATCGCCCGAGCCTCTTCTGGCGCACCTTCATTCTGCTGTGCGGCCTCATCTTCTTCAGCGTCGTCGGCTGGCTGCAGAGCTTCCGCGTGCTCTCCGAACTTCCCTACTCGCAGGGCGTCGCGCAGCACATTGTCTCGACCGCAAACCTGACGAAGTACGCGCTCGTGACGGCCGACCCGCTCTTTCGCGTCGACCTGCTGAAGCTTCTTGCCGCCCGCGAAGGCCTTCTTCTCTCGCCGCGCGATGCGACCGACAAGGTCGTCGTCCTCTCGGGCGACGGCTTCAACGGCCTCATCGAGCAGCTCGTCAAGCACCAGCTCGGCCAGGACACGATCCTCGCCTCGAGCGTCAACGGCGTCTCGGGCCTCTGGGTCTCGGTCGACATCGACGGCGACGCCTACTGGATGCAGACCGACAGCGGCATCCTCAATCCGCCGCTCGGCACCGCCTGGCTCTGGTGGGCGCTCGCTGCCTGTCTTGCCAGCCTCTTCGGCGCCACGCTCCTCACCCGGCACGTGATCGATCCGCTTGCCAAGCTCTCGCAGGTGGCCGCGCAGCTCGGTCAGGGCAAGGTCCCCGATCCTCTTCCTGAGGATGCGGGCACGGCCGAGATCCAGGCCGTGAACATGAGCTTCAACCGCATGGTGCAGGACCTGCGCCGCATGGAGGCCGACCGCGAGCTGCTTCTCGCGGGCGTGAGCCACGACCTTCGCACGCCGATCACGCGCCTGCGCCTCGAGGTCGAGCTCGCCGACCTGCCCGAGGACTCCCGCACCGCCATGGTGAGCGACCTTGAGCAGATGGAGAACATCGTCAACCAGTTCCTCTCCTACGCGCGTCACAGCCATGAGGAGCAGGAGCTCGTCAACCTGGGCGAGGCCGTTCAGAACGCCATGTCCAACGCCAGGCTTGCGAGCGACTCGACCGTCAAGATCACGAGCCACATCGCGCCCAACGTCTTCATCGTTGCTCACCCGCTCGAGCTCTCCCGCGCCGTGCAGAACCTCTTCACGAACGCGATGCGCTACGGCCGCAGCGAGGACGGCATCCTCAGGCTCCACATTACGACGGGCCTGACCGACAACGGCAAGAACGCCATGCTCACCGTCGGCGACGAGGGCGCGGGCCTTCCTGAAGACCAGCGCGAGCGCGTCATGCGACCCTTCGAGCGCGGCGAAAGCGCGCGAAGCGGCGTGACGGGCACGGGCCTCGGCCTCGCCATCGTCGACCGCATCGTCCGCCGCTCGAGCGGCAGCGTGCAGCTCGACAGCATGGATCCGCACGGCCTTCTGGTGCGCGTAGGCTTCCCCGCCGCCGATCCCGCCGCCATCAAAGCCAAGGAGGAGAAGCGGGCCCGCGAACAGGAGAAGCTTGAGAAGAAGATGCTCAAGGAATTCCAGAAGAACCAGCCCGCAGCCCCCGCCGATCACGTCGACGAAGACCCGAAGGCGTGATGCAGGAACAAGCTGAAAGCACCTGAAACACGAAGGGGTCGCTCTCACGAGCGGCCCCTTTCCCTGTTGGAACGGGCTTCAGATTCGCCTCAAGCCATCCTGCTCATCAGCACGACGGCCTGAGCCATCATGCCCTCCATGCGTCCGACGGCGTCCATCCTCTCATTGGTCTTCGCCTTGACGTTGACCACCTCTTCGAAGACGCCAAGCGTCTCGGCGAGCGAGGCCCTGATGGCGGGCATGTGGGGGCCGATCTTCGGGCGTTCGGCCACGATCGTCGCGTCGCAGTTGACGACGGTCCAGCCCTTCTGTCTTGCGAGCGCCACGACGGCCCTGAGGAGCACGCGGCTGTCCGCGCCCTTCCACTTCGGATCCGAGGGCGGGAAGTGCTGTCCGATGTCGCCGAGGGCGGCAGCGCCGAGCACGGCGTCGGTCACGGCGTGCAGGAGCACGTCGGCGTCCGAGTGGCCGTCAAGGCCGAGTTCAAACGGAATCTGCACGCCGCCCAGAATGAGCGGACGGCCTTCGACCAATCGATGGGAGTCGTATCCCTGACCTACTCGGAAGGGCACCACGGCGCCGTCTCCTAAGATGAGGCTCGCGAGCACGCCGTCGGCGGGTTCGGTCACCTTGATGTTGGTAGTGCGTCCCGGCACGATCCTGACGGGACGGCCGAGCCTCTCCATGGCGCTCGCCTCGTCGGTGATCCCCGCGAGGTCGCCCGAAAGCGCCTCGACGAGGTCGTGCACGCGGAACATCTGCGGGGTGGCCGCGCGCCACAGATCCGAGCGCGGCACCGTCTCGAGGATCATGCGGCTCTTGTCCGCACGCTTGATCGTGTCGGCGACGGGTACGGCGAGGATGCCGCCCGAGACACCGCCGTCGGCGAGCACCTCGTCGATGAGGCGGGCGGCCTCGCTCGGCTTCAGGCAGGGTCTCGCCGCATCATGCACGAGCACCCACGCGTCCCTGTCGAACCCTGCGTTGAGAAGGCCGTTGACGACCGACTCCGCACGCTCCCTGCCGCCGCAGCGCAGCACCCTGACGTTTTCAGGAAAGTGGCGCGCCACGTCGTCGATGTAGGGATCCGTCGGGCTCACGACCACGACGATCTCGCCCATGCGCTCGACGGCTCGAAGGGCGCGCACCGTGTGCACGAGCATCGCCTCCGAGCCGAACTTCATGTACTGCTTGGGAGATCCGAGCCCCATGCGGCTGCCGACGCCGGCCGCGCACACGAGCCCGACCACCTTCGTGGCTTCACTCATCCGTTTCTCCTTCTTGTCCCGTGGCCTCCGCAGGCGCGGCAGGCCCTGATGGGCACATTGTACCGAGGCTTAGCTACAAAGCGTTTTCCCGCAGGAAGAGCACTTTGAACGGACCTTCCGCTAATATCGAAAGACATCCGCCTATTTTCAACACATTTTCCCACGGAGGCAGGCTTTTATGCAGTCGCTCATCCACATGGCCGGAGGCATCGCCCTCCTGCTCTGGGGAGCCTACATGGTCAAGACCGGGATGCTCCGCACCTTCGGCGTGGCCCTCAAGGACTTCCTCTCCGTCCGGCTCAAGAACCGGGCCATCGCCATGGCGTCGGGCACCACGCTCGCATCTCTTCTCCAGAGCTCCACCGCCGCCACGCTCATCGTGGCGAGCATTCAGGCCGAAGGCTTTCTCACCACCAACATGGCCTTCGCGACGATTCTCGGCGCCGACTTCGGTTCGGCCCTGATGACCCGCGTGCTCACCTTCGACCTTTCGTTCCTGTCGCCGCTCTTGATTTTCATCGGCACCTGCCTCTTCTTCATGCGCAAGGCGGACACGCGTCAGGGCCAGTTCGGCCGCATCCTGATCGGCCTGGGCATCATCATGCTTGCGCTCAGCCTCATCGTGGCCGCCACGATGCCGCTGCGCACGAGCACGGAGCTCGCGCCTCTCTTCCTCGAGATCTCCCACTCGCCGATCCTCGCCGTACTGCTCGGCCTGTGCCTCGGCTTCGGCTGCTTCTCGAGCCTTGCCGCCGTGATCATCACCTCAGGCCTCGTCACCGCAGGCGTCATCCCCGTCTCCACGGGCCTCTGGGTGGCGCTCGGCGCGGACATCGAAAGCACGATCCTTGCGCTCATGACCACGATGACCGCCTCGCGCATCGGCCGCCGCGGTCCGGTCGCCAACACGATGTGGCGCACCGTGACGCTTTCGTTCACGGCCCTGCTGCTCGCAACGTGCCCCTTCATCGCCGAGGGCTTCGGCACGATCCCCGACAGCGTCATCTACTTCCACGTCACGCTCAACCTGATCATCTCGGGCACGGGCCTCTTCATCATCAAACCCTTCGCAAGGATTGCCGACCGCATCATCCCCGAAAAGAAGGCTGATGCCAAGACGGGCGGCGAGGCCGCAGACCTCTTCGCGAAGGAAAACCTGATCTCGAGCGGCATGTCCCTCAACGTTGCGCGCACGGAGCTGCAGCGCATCACGGGCGACGTGCGCAGCTTCTGGCACGACATCGAGATCATGCTGCGCATCAATCCCGCCGACGGCGAGATCCTCATCCTGCATGATCGCGGCAACTACATCAACCAGCGCACGAGCACGATGACACGCTACCTCGGGCTCGTCATGCGCGGCCAGCTCACCACGGCCGAGGCGATCGAGTGGCAGTACCTCAAGAACGCCAACGGCAGCATCAAGGTCGCCCTCAACACGATCGACCGCATCATCACGGTCATCATGAACGAGAAGTGCCGCAAGAACCGCTCGTTCACGCCCGACGGCCTCAAGGAGCTTCAGGCCCTGCATCACCGCGTCGGCGTCTGCCTCGAACAGCTTGCCGTGATTCTCGCCGAGAAGGACCTCGAGAAGCGCCGCGCCCTCTGCAACACGCTCAACAACGAGCGCGAGGCGATCCTGCGCGACAGCTACGAGCTGACGTTGCGCCACATGGAGCGCGTCTCCCGCGGCCTGTCGGGCGCCATCGACACCTCCGCCCTGCACCTCGAGCTGCAGTCGCTCTTCAACCGCATCGTCGGCATCATCGGTTCGGCCGCCTCCATGGACTACGGCACTCCCAACGATCCCGAACCTCAGGGCTGACACCCGCTCGAATCCCCGTCCAATGGCCCGGTCTTCATTGAAGCCGGGCCATTTTTGCACCCATTTTCCGAGGATCTTCGGGCCCATTTCGGACTATTTTCAAAGTATTTCGGATTACCATGCCGCCCCTTCGGGGAAGGCTCATCGAGACGCTTCCCCTTGCATTCAATTGGAACACAGGGATTTACACGATTTCATTCACTTCAGCGAGCATCATCCGCGCGGATTAAGCCTCCCATCACTTGGGGTTAACCCTTTGAAAGATGATTCGTTTTCGGTCCTTTGATTCTTCAAAATTCCCTCAATTCATTTTTTCGACGGCGCCCGTCGCGGGACGCCTCGCTCAGACTTTCAATTGACAGGAGTTTTCCGTTGAAGAACCCGACTTTCAAGATTGCCGCCGCTGCGATGATGGTTGCCGGCGCCTTTGCCACCCAGACCTACGCCGCGGGCTTCCAGCTCTCCGAGCAGTCCGCCATCCAGATGGGCCGTGCCATGGCCGGCGCCGGCATCGTGGGTGACGACCTTTCCGCCGTTCACTACAATCCCGCCGGCATGACGCTTCTCTCCGGCACGCGCATGCAGGCGACGGGCACCTGGGTTGCGGTCAATCTTGACTACGAAGGCGACTCCGGCCAGAGCGAAAACGGCCGTCTCAAGGGCCAGATCATTCCCGCCGGCTTCATCACGCACCAGATCAACGACAGCCTCTGGGCCGGCCTTGGCCTCACCGTCCCCTACGGCATGGGCACGGAATTCGGCGAGGGCTGGGAAGGCAGGGAGCGCGGCACCGAGTCCATGATCCTCACCTTCGACATCAACCCGAACCTGGCCTGGAAGGTCAATGAAAAACTCAGCGTCGGCGGCGGCGTCTCGCTCCAGTACGCCAAAGCCGAGCTTGGCTCCGGCAGGATCGTTAGCAAAAACGGCCATACAATCAACTCCAACGTCAAGGGCGACAGCTGGGCCTGGGGTTGGAACGTGGGCGTGATGTTCCAACCTGTCGAGACCGTCCGCCTCGGTCTCGCCTACCGCTCGAACATCTCTCACAACGCCGACGGTCACACGACTCTCAACAATGTTCCCGTCAAGACCGACAATGGTCTCGTCTTGACGAACATTCGAAGCGACATGGAGGTCCGCATCAAGACGCCCGACACGATCACGTTCTCCGCCACGTGGGAGGCCACCGACGCGCTTCGCCTCTCCGGTACGGCCCGCTGGTCCAAGTGGTCCAACTTCCACTCGCTTGACGTCCAGAACCTCGACCTTGCCGGCACCCAGTTCAGCAGCACCGTCGTCGAGAACAATTGGGACGACACGTGGTTCTTCTCCGTCGGTGCCGATTACAAGCTCAACGGCCAGTGGACGATCCGCGGCGGCGTGGCCTACGATCAGGGCCCCGTTGAAAACCAGTACCGCATGGCCGTCATTCCCGACACCGACCGCGTCTGGTTCTCGGGCGGCGCCTCCTACAAGTACACGGACAACCTGACGTTCGACTTCGGCGCCACCTACATCAAGGGCGTCGGCGACACCGACCTCTACGACAAGGTCGGCGGCAAGAAGATCGGCGAGTTCAAGTCGCTCGACTCCTACATCTTCTCCGCCCAAATGCAGTACCTGTTCTAAGGTAGTCCTTCAGGATTAAAAAAGCACCGAAAACCCTCTCCCAGAGGGCTTGACGGTGCTTTTCGTCTTTCAGAGGACCCATCATGCTGACGGATTAGCCCGCTTTTAAACTTCTGTTGCTATGTGTTAGGGTGTACACCTCATTCGGGAAAACACGCATAAAAAGCCCGAAAAACGACATGTGTCGCGCACTCCAATCCATACCAGGAGCAGATCTTGCATCAGGATTTCATCCGCGCCGCCGCTGCCGCCGCCGTGGCCGCCACCTTCTCCTCCGCCGCCGTTGCCGGCGGCTTCCAGCTGACGGAGCAGTCCGCTCTCGGTCTCGGCCGCGCCTACGCCGGCATCGGTGTCGACGGCACCGACGTCTCGGGCCTCTACTACAACCCGGCCACGATGACGCTTCACACGGGCACGCAGGCTCAGTTCGGCTTCGTCGGCGTCGGCCTCAACCTCGACTACAACAGCAAGGACGGCGGCTCCATCCATGACGAAAACGGCCGCAAGCAGCCCGAAGCCGTACCCAACCTCTTCATTTCGCACCAGATCAATGACGTGACCTGGATCGGCTTCGGCTTCACGGTGCCGTTCGGCCTCTCCACCGAATATGACGACAACTGGGAACAGGCTTATGAGGGCACCGATGCCAAGATCGAGGTCTACGACTTCAACCCGACCTTTGCCTGGAAGCTTTCCGACAAATTCTCCCTCGGCGCCGGCGTCTCCTACCAGTACGTGAAGGCCAAGCTCGGCTTCAACAAGTCCGCAGTCTCGAACGGTTTCATCTCCAACACCCACACCCGCCTAACCGGTGATGCCTGGGGCTGGAACGTCGGTGCCATGTGGACGCCTGTTGAAAACGTCCGCATCGGTGCCTCCTACCGCTCCGCAATCGGTCACACGGTCAACGGCGACCTCAATGTCACCGTGAATAATCAGGTCTTCTCCAAGGTCATCACCACGCCCGCCACCGTCTCGATGGACGCCCCCGCCTGGGCCATGCTCTCCGCCGCCTGGGACGTCAACGACTGGCTGAGCCTCTACGGCACCATGCGCTGGGCCGACTGGTCGAGCTTCAAGGCTCTGACGGTTGAAGCCGGCGAGTTCAGCTCCTCCCAACCCAAGAACTGGAAGGACACGTACCTCTACTCCGTCGGCTACGACGCCCGCATCAACAGCTTCTGGACGCTGCGCGGCGGCATCGCCTACGAAACGTCCACGATCGACGACAAGTACACGCGCACCGGCACGATTCCCGACGCCGACCGCTGGTGGTTCGCCATCGGCTCCTCCTTCCACTGGACGAAGGACTTCCAGACGGACGTGGGCTTCGCTCACCTGCACGGCGTGCATGAACGCAGCCTCTACAACTCCAAGCATGAGGAAATCGGCAAGTTCCGCAAGCTTGATGCCTACATCATCGGCATCCAGGGTCAGTACCGCTTCTAAGGTCTAGCCCGCGGCGAACTCCGCCGCATCCTGCACTCCGAATCCCGGCGTCTCCCAGACGCCGGGATTTTTGCTTTCGGGATAGAGGAAATCGACAAGCAGCGTGCCGAGGTCGGCGCCCTCGGGCAGTGCGGGGCGCTCGAAACCCTCGAATTCAGGGCAGTCGGTGAAGCCCGCGCTTCGGCAGAGGACGGCGGTGTAGAGCGCAAGCCCCGTCTCCACGCTCGGACGAAGGCCGAAGTGCTTGAGAAGAAGCGTGAGAAGCGCGAGGTCCTCGTCCCATAGAGTCTCGGGAGCGGGATGAAGGGAGGAGAGAAGGAGGACGGGAGACCTGTCGTCATGAAGGAGGCATTCGCCGGCCGTCGGGCGCGTGCTGTCGGCGTGAAGGCACGCAAGGTCCGTCACCTCTCCCTCGGTGAGAAGAAGCGGATCCACGGGCGTGCAGCGGATGAGTTCCTTCAAGCGCGCCGCATAACGTCTGCATCGATGAGCTCTCAGCATGGTCGGGCCTCCATCGGCCGCTCGCAGATCGGGCGGCCTTCACCTAATCCTACGGCATATCGGCCGAAGGTGTCGCCCCTCGCCTGTCGACCGCCCTCTGAGAGTCCTCCGGTTTGTGCTATCGTCACTTCCGACTCAAGACACAAAACGGAGCCCACACATGTCCAATAGCGCAATCCCAGACCTGATTTCCGAAGACATCTTCCGTTTCGGGCCCGGCGACAGGTACGCGCTGCCCATCGGCACGGCGGCACCCGACGCGCTCGCGCTCTCGCAGATGGCCGAGAAGTGCCGCACAAGGCATGAAAGACTCCTCGTCATCTGCGCCGATCCGCTCGACGCCGTGAGGCTCGGGCAGGAGATCCCTTGGTTCAGTCCCGAACTCGGCGTCAGAAGCCTCCCCGACTGGGAGACGCTCCCCTACGACGTGCTCTCCCCGCAGGAGGACATCGTCTCCGAGCGCCTTGAGACCCTCTACCGCATGACCTCGGGCACGAAGGGCCTCGACGTCGTGATCGCCTCCGCCGTCACGGCCGCCCAGCGCATGGCGCCCGTCGCCTACGTGGGCGCGAACACCTTCTTCTTCCGTCCCGGCGACACGCTCTCGGTCGAGGGCCTTCGCTCGAACCTCGCCGCCGCAGGCTACGCAGGCGTCAAGCAGGTGCTCGCGGCGGGTGAATTCGCCGTTCGCGGCAGCATCATCGACGTCTTCCCGATGGGCTCCGACAGGCCCTTCCGCCTCGACCTCTTCGACGACGAGATCGAGTCGATCCGCTGGTTCGACGTCGAGACGCAGCGCTCCATGGAGGCCGTCAACGAGATCAGGCTGCTTCCGGGCCACGAGTTCCCCGTGACGCCCGAGGCCGTCACGGGCTTCAGGCAGCGCTGGCGCACGCGCTTTGCGGGCGATCCGGGCAAAAGCCTCGTCTACCGCGACATCGGCAACGGCGTCCTGCCGCCGGGCATCGAATACTATCTGCCGCTCTTCTTCGAGCAGACGGCCACGCTGGCCGACTATCTGTCGGCGGGCACGCGCGTCGTGCTCGTGGGCGACGTGCAGACCGCGCTTGCGGGCTTCATGAAAGAGACGCTCTCGCGCCAGCGCATGCTCGAAACGGACGCGGACCGTCCCGCGATGAAGCCTGAGGAGCTCTGGCTCACGCCCGAAGCGTTCTTCACGAGCCTCTCGAAGTTCGCGCGCTTCACCTTCAGGCGCGAGGGAGCCCCCGAAGACGCGCTCGCCCTCAAGGGCGTTGCGGTCGACCGCAAGAGCCAGAACCCCGTCTCGAACCTCATCGCCTTCACGACGACCGAGAAGACGCGGGGCCGCCGCACGCTCATCGTTGCGACCTCGGTGGGCCGCATGGGCACGATGGGCGAGCTCTTCAGGGCGTCGGGCCTCGAATTCACGGAGTACGAAAACTGGGCGGACTTCCTCGCGGGCGACGCGCCCGTGGGCCTTGCGGCCGCGCCGCTCTTTGCGGGCAGCCTCCTTGAGAATCCCGGTACGGCGATCCTCACCGAAACCGAGCTCTATGCCGCCAGCCCGAGGCGTTCGCGTCTGCGCCGCAACCGCCAGTCGACCAACATCGAAATGATCGTGCGCGACGTCTCCGAACTCAAGATCGGGGATGCCGTCGTGCACCTAGAGCACGGCATCGGCCGCTATCAGGGGCTCGTGCACATGGACACGCCCGACGGAGAGGCCGAGCTTCTGCGCATCGACTACAAGAACGAGGCCAAGCTCTTCGTGCCGATCGCCAACCTCCACCTCATCTCGCGCTACTCGGGCGCCGATCCCGAGAACGCCCCGCTGCACGCTCTCGGACGCGGCGACTGGGAAAAGGCGAGAAGGAAGGCGGCCGAGCAGGTCCGCGACACGGCGGCCGAGCTCCTGCACCTCTATGCGCTGCGCGAGACTCGCAAGGGCGTCGTCTTCCCCATCGACATCAGCGACTACGAGGCCTTCTGCGAGGGCTTTGCATTCGACGAGACGCCCGACCAGGCGGCCGCCATCGGCGCCGTCCTCAACGACATGACGACGGGCAAGACGATGGACCGCCTTGTCTGCGGCGACGTGGGCTTCGGCAAGACCGAAGTCGCGCTGCGCGCGGCCTTCGTCGCCGTCTCGGCGGGCCGGCAGGTGGCCGTGCTCTGCCCGACGACCCTGCTCGCCGAGCAGCATGCCCAGACCTTCCGCGACCGATTCGCGCCCTGGCCCGTGCGCGTCGCCGAGCTCTCCCGCTTCAGAACGGGCAAAGAGACGACGAAGGCGCTCGAAGGCATCGCCGACGGCACGGTCGACATCGTGATCGGCACGCACAAGCTTCTTACCGACAAGGTGTCCTTCAAGCGCCTCGGCCTCGTCATCATCGACGAGGAACACCGCTTCGGCGTTCGCCAGAAGGAGACGCTCAGGAAGCTGCGCGCCGAGGTCGACGTCCTCACGCTCACGGCCACGCCGATCCCGCGCACGCTCTCGATGAGCCTCGAAGGCATCCGCGACTTCTCCGTCATCGCGACAGCCCCCGAGCGCCGTCTGGCGGTCAAGACCTTTGTGCACGCCGAGGAGCCGGGCCTCATCCGCGAGGCCGTCATCCGCGAACTCAAGCGCGGCGGCCAGGTCTACTTCCTGCACAACGAGGTGGAGACGATCGAGAACCGTCGCGAGCAGCTCGCCACGCTGATTCCCGAAGCACGCATTGCCGTCGCGCACGGACAGATGAGCGAGCGCGAGCTTGAGCACATCATGCGCGAGTTCTACCAGCAGCGCTACAACCTGCTCCTCTGCACGACCATCATCGAGACGGGCATCGACGTCCCGACCGCCAACACGATCATCATGCAGCGGGCTGACAAGCTCGGCCTCGCACAGCTCCATCAGTTGCGCGGCCGCGTCGGCCGAAGCCACCATCAGGCCTACGCCTACCTGCTCACCCCGCCATCGGGCGCCACGACGAAGCAGGCGAAGCAGCGCCTCGAAGCCATCCAGTCCCTTGAGGAACTCGGCAGCGGCTTCTACCTCGCCATGCACGACCTCGAGATCCGAGGCGCGGGCGAAGTGCTAGGCGAACACCAGTCGGGCGAGATCGCCGAGGTCGGGTTCGACCTCTACAGCCGCATGCTCGCCAATGCCGTCAAGGCACTCAAGCGCGGAGAACTTCCCGACTTCACGGAGCCCCTCGTGCCGACCACGGAAATCTCGCTCCATGCGCCCGCACTGCTGCCGAGCAGCTACGTCTCGGACGTCTCGCAGCGCCTCGGCTTCTACAAGGAGCTCTCGTCCGCGACGAGTGTCGAGGACATCATCCGCACGACCGAATCGCTCGCCGACCGCTACGGCAAGCTTCCCGAGGCCGCGCAGAGACTCACTCAGATCCACAGGCTGCGCCTTCGCTGCGAAGCGCTCGGCGTGCGCAAGATCGACTGCGCCGACACGGCGACCGTCATCACATTCACGGCAAGGCCCGCCGTCGAGCCGATGGCACTCATCCGCTTCCTGCAGTCGAGGAAGGACGCCCGCATGCTCGGGCCCGACAAGCTGAGGATCGACTCGGGCGGCGCAACGCCCGAAAATCGCCTCGCACTCGTGCAGACCGTGCTCGCGGCGCTCGAAGCGCACTGAATGGAATGGAGGGACCAGAATCATGGGCATTGAAATCGAACGCAAGTTTCTCGTGAAGTCGGACGGCTGGCGGAAGCTCGGCTGCGCCGTGCGCTACGCTCAGGGCTACCTCTGCAGCGACAGGAACCGCACGGTGCGCGTGCGAACCGTGGGCGACAAGGGCTTTCTCACGGTCAAGGGACGCGGAAGCGGCATCGCGCATCCCGAGTACGAGTACGAGATCCCGTACAACGAGGCCCGGACCATGCTCGACGAACTCGCCGAAAAGCCCGTCATCGACAAAACCCGCACGAAGATTCCGTTTGCGGGCTTCGTCTGGGAGGTGGACGAATTCTTCGGCGACAACGAGGGCCTCGTCATGGCCGAGATCGAGCTGCCATCCGTGGATGCTTCCTTCGAGAAGCCCGAGTGGATCGGCGAGGAGGTGACGGGCGATCCGCGCTACTACAACTCGATGCTCGCAAGGAATCCGTACAAAAACTGGCGGCGCTGATCCCAAAAACAAGCAGTGCCCAACCCGCGCAATCTCAGGCATTACCCTGCCAAGCACGCGAATGCCGGCGATTTGTCGCATACTTTCAGTCTGGCAGTTTTTTCAATCGAAGGATTCCCCATGCAGGTACCTCAAACCGAATCGCCCTCCGAGTTCACGACTTCCGCCGTTCTGACCGCCTACAAGGCGCTTCCCGAATCGCTGCGCCCCTTCTATGCGCACATCCACTGCGGATCCGCCGCCATCGTCGCCGCACTCGGCCTGACGGCTGAAGACAACAACGTTCTGGAGACTGCCGTTAAGGCCATCGGAGACCTTGCCGACGATGCGGAAGCCTTCGACCGTGACGCGGCCGCCGAGAGCGGAACCCTCGCAGACATGATTCGCGAGCTCGCGGGAACGCTCGGAGACGACAGCAATCCGCTCGTCGTCTCGCTCGACGTCATCTGGGGCGCGATTTCCTCCTCGTCCATCGTCACCGGCGCGGATCCCGACGACGATGAGGATCCCATCGAGCACTATCTCTACGACAACAGCGACCTCACGGGTCTCATGCTGTCTCTTATACACATCTGACGCTGCCGACG
>OJPY01000435.1_pt1 | contig 16809 bp, 9 predicted proteins | sample 1598651 | NCBI WGS metagenome assembly OJPY01 (sample SAMN03922492, study PRJEB24848) | human gut metagenome | isolation source: stool sample | host: Homo sapiens | place: Germany | collected 2011-05 | reverse complement strand
CGCGCTAAGAGCCGCCTTCGGCGGTTGCGCTCCGACACGCGCCTGCGGGCGCAGCCCCTCGGGGGAAGGCTTTAAGAAGGTTACGACCCATCAAAAATTTATCTGTGGGGAGAAATTTATGAAATACGACTTTAAAACAGTTGAGGCCAAATGGCAGAAGGTCTGGGAGGACGAGGATACCTTCCATGCCGAGATCGACCATTCCAAGCCGAAATTCTACGCGCTGGTCGAGTTCCCGTACCCGTCCGCCGCGGGCCTGCACGTCGGTCATCCGCGCAGCTACACCGCGCTGGACATCGTCGCGCGCAAAAAGCGTCAGTGCGGCTATAACGTCCTGTACCCCATGGGCTGGGACGCTTTCGGCCTGCCTACCGAGAACTACGCCCTGAAAAACCACATCAACCCCGAGATCGTCACCGCCCAGAATGTGGCCCGCTTCAAGAGCCAGCTCAAGGCGCTGGGCCTGTCCTTTGACTGGGACCGCGAGATCAACACCACCGACCCCGAGTACTATAAGTGGACGCAGTGGATCTTCATCCAGCTGTTCAAGAAGGGCCTTGCCTACAAGAAGGAGACCACCGTCAACTACTGCACCGGCTGCAAGGTCGTTCTGGCCAACGAGGAAGTTGTCAACGGCGTCTGTGAGCGCTGCGGCAGCCCCGTTGTCCAGAAGAACAAGAGCCAGTGGATGCTGAAGATCACGGCCTACGCAGACCGCCTGATCAACGACCTGGACGACGTCGATTACATCGACCGCGTCAAGACCCAGCAGCGCAACTGGATCGGCCGCAGCCACGGTGCCGAGATCAACTTCGACACCACCGCGGGCGACACCCTGACGGTCTACACCACCCGCGCGGACACGCTGTTCGGCGCGACCTACATGGTCATCAGCCCCGAGCACGCCTTCATCAAAAAGTGGGTCGACGCGGGCCTTATCCGGAACGCCGACGCCGTCGCCGCCTATCAGGAGGAGGCTGCCCGCAAGTCTGACTTCGAGCGCACCGAGCTGAACAAGGAAAAGACCGGCGTTGTCGTCGAGGGCGTCAAGGGCATCAACCCCGTCAACGGCAAGGAAATCCCCATCTTTATCTCCGACTACGTCCTGGCAACCTACGGCACCGGCGCCATCATGGCCGTGCCCGCCCACGACACCCGCGACTGGGAGTTTGCCAAAAAGTTCGGCCTGCCCATCATCGAGGTCGTCAAGGGCAATACCCCCAGCGACCTCGACAAGGAGGCCTTCACCGACGTGGCCACCGGCACGCTCGTCAACTCCGACTTCCTGAACGGCCTGTCCGTTGAGGATGCCAAGAACAAGATGTACGCCTGGCTCGAGGAGAACGGCAAGGGCCACAAGCAGGTCAACTTCAAGCTGCGCGACTGGGTGTTCAGCCGCCAGCGCTACTGGGGCGAGCCTATCCCCATGGTCTATTGCGACAAGTGCGGCTGGGTGCCCCTGCCCGAGAGCGAGCTGCCCCTGCGCCTGCCCGAGATCAAGGACTTTGAGCCGGGCGAGAACGGCGAAAGCCCGCTGGCACGCCATACCGAGTGGGTCAGCACGACCTGCCCCTGCTGCGGTGCCCCCGCCAAGCGCGAGACCGACACCATGCCCCAGTGGGCCGGTTCGAGCTGGTACTTCCTGCGCTACTGCGACCCGAAGAACCACGATGCCATCGCCAGCAAGGAGGCGCTCGAGTATTGGAGCCCCGTGGACTGGTACAACGGCGGCATGGAGCACACCACCCTGCACCTGCTGTACAGCCGTTTCTGGCACAAGTTCCTGTATGACATCGGCGTTGTGCCCACCAAGGAGCCGTACCAGAAGCGTACCTCCCACGGCATGATCCTGGGCCTGAACCCCCATGCCTTTGAGAACCAGCCCGATGCCGAGCGCAAGCGCCTGCTGGCCGAGTACGGCGACGAGAAGGGCGCGCGCAAGGCCCTTGTCGAGAAGTACGGCGAGATGGCCGAGCACCCCATCGTCAAGATGTCCAAGTCCCTCGGCAACGTCGTCAACCCCGACGATGTGGTCAACGAGTACGGCGCCGACACGCTGCGCCTGTATGAGATGTTCATCGGCGACTTTGAGAAGGCCGCCCCGTGGAACACCTCCTCCATCAAGGGCTGCAAGCGCTTCCTCGATAAGATCTGGTCGATGAGCGAGAAGCTCGTTCCCGGCGAGGGCGTCCGCCCCGAGCTGGAGGCCGTTGCCAACCGCACCATCAAGAAGGTCGGCGAGGACATTGACGCGCTGAAGGCCAACACCGCCATTGCCCAGCTGATGATCTACGTCAACGCACTGAGCGATCAGGGGGGTGCGACCAAGGCCGAGTACGAGCTGCTGCTGCAGCTGCTGAACCCGTTTGCCCCCCACATGACCGAGGAGCTGTGGCAGCAGCTGGGCCACACCGAGCAGCTGGCCTACCACGCCTGGCCGACCTACGACGAGGCCAAGTGCGTCGAGCAGACGATTGAGATCGCCGTGCAGGTCAACGGTAAGGTCAAGGCCCGCATCAAGGTGCCCGCCGCCATCGAGAACGCGGATGCCATCGCTGCCGCCAAGGCCGAGCCCGCCGTAGCCGAAGCCATCGCCGGCAAGACCATTGCCAAGGAGATCTATGTCAAGGGCAAGCTGGTCAATATCGCGGTCAAAGGCTAAAATTTTATAAGCACTCTAAGGCAGAGCGAAAGCTCTGCCTTTTTTGTGTTGCAGAAGCCATTCAGTCAGAGCGGCTTCCCCCTTGGGGGAAGCTGTCAGCGGCCCCGCCCGCTGACTGATGAGGGAAAACTTACCCACAGCAGTCCGTAAACGGGCGGCAATGGCACACCTGCCCCTCATCCGGCCCTGCGGGGCCACCTTCCCCCAAAGGGGAAGGCTTAGGGATCCCCCTACATCCATTGTTTACAAACCGACCAAACTACGCTATAATAAAACCATCAAAAACTTTGACGAAAGCAGGTCACACCATGCTCATCAGTCTGATCGTACCCTGTTACAATGAAGAAGAAGCGATGCCGCTTTTTTATAAAGAAGCCTCCCGCGTGGCGGCGGAGATGAAAGCCAGCCACGGCGCGGAGTTTGAGTTTATCTTTGTGGACGACGGCTCCCGCGACGGCACGCTGCGCGTCGCGCGTGAGCTGCACGCGCAGGACCCCCGCGTACGGTATGTCTCGTTCAGCCGCAACTTCGGCAAGGAGGCCGGTATCTACGCAGGTTTACAGGCCGCCAAGGGCGATTACGTCGCCACGATGGACGCCGATCTGCAGGACCCGCCCGCGCTGCTGCCGCAGATGCTGGACACGCTGCTGACCGGCGAGTACGACTGCGCCGCCACCCGCCGCACGACCCGCAAGGGCGAGCCGCCGCTGCGCAGCTGGTTTGCCCGCAAGTTCTACCAGATCATCAACAAGATGTCCGATACGGAAATTGTCGACGGTGCGCGTGATTTCCGCCTGATGAGCCGCAAGATGACCGACGCTGTGCTCAGCATGGCCGAGTACAACCGCTTCAGCAAGGGCATTTTCAGCTGGGTCGGCTTCAAGACCAAGTGGTTCGACTATGAGAACATCGAGCGCGTCGCCGGTACGACCAAGTGGAATTTCTGGGGCCTGTTCAAGTACTCCATCGAGGGCATCGTCGGCTTCTCCACCACACCGCTGCTGATCGCGGCGGGGGCGGGCGTGCTGTTCTGCATCCTCGCGTTCATCGGCATCCTCTTTGTCGTCGTCCGCGCGCTGATGTTCGGCGACCCGACCTCCGGCTGGCCCAGCATGGTCTGCATCATTCTGCTGTGCAGCGGCGTTCAGCTGTTCTGCACCGGCATTGTGGGCGAGTACCTCGCCAAGACCTACCTGGAGGTCAAGCACCGCCCCATCTACATCGTCGCCGAGACCGAAGAGGACAAAAAGTAAATCATGCGTGATATGACCAAGGGTGCCCCGCTGGGGCACCTCTTTCTGTATGCGGTGCCGCTGCTGCTGGGAAACTGGTTACAGCTGGCGTACAATGCGGTGGATTCCATCATCGCGGGGCGGTTCATCGGGCAGGACGCGCTGGCCGCCGAGGGCGTGGCCGGGCCGGTCATGAATCTGGTGATTTTGGCCATCAGCGGCCTGTGCATCGGCGCGGGCGTACTGATGAGTGAGGCGTTCGGCGCAAAACGGACCGCCCGCTTAAAAGAGACGTTGGCAACGACGCTGCTGTTCGGCGCAGCGCTCTGCTGTGCCGCCGCGGCGCTGGGCTGCGTGCTGACGCCGTGGATCCTGCGCGCGCTGGCCGTGCCGGACTCGATTTTTGGCATCACCGGCATCTACCTGCGCATCACGTTTCTGGGCGCGCCGTTCACGTTTTTCTATAACGCGCTGGCGGCGGGCCTGAAAAGTGTCGGCGACAGCAAAACGCCGCTGAAATTCCTGGCGTTCTCCGCCGTGCTCAACGCGGTGCTGGATCTCATTTTAATTGGCGGGCTGGGCTTCGGCATTGTGTGCAGCGCCGTGACCACTGTCGTGGCCGAGGCCGCCAGCGCACTGCTGGCCGCCGTCTACCTGGCACGCCGCGTGCCGGAACTCTGCCCCGGGCAGGGGCAGTGGCGCATCTGCCGCGACCTGCTGGGGCCGATTTTGCGCTACGGCGCGGTGACGGCGGTGCAGCAGGCCGTGCAGCCGATCTGCAAGGTGCTCATTCAGGGGCAGGTCAACGCGCTGGGGGTCGGGGCTATCGCGGCGTTCAACGCGGTCACGCGGGTGGACGATTTTGCCTTCACGCCGGAGCAGAGCATTGCCACGGCCATTACGACCTACATTGCCCAGAACCGCGGCGCCGGGCAGACCGCCCGCATCCGCCGCGGCTTTGCGGTGGGCCTGCGGTTGGAGCTGGGCTATTGGCTGCTGATGGGCAGCCTGACGCTGCTGCTGCGCCGGGGCATCCTGTCCCTGTTTGTGGCAGGGGAGGGGGCCGCCAACGTCATTGCACTGGGCAGCACGTATCTGAGCTGCATGGCGGTGTTCTACGCCCTGCCCGCGCTGACGAACGGTTTCCAGGGCTTTTACCGCGGCATGGGCAAGATGACGACGACGCTGATCGGCACCTGCTTACAGGCGGGGCTGCGCGCTGCCGCTGCTGCGGTGCTGGCCCCGCGGGTGGGCCTGCCCGGCATCGCCTTTGCTTGTGCCTTCGGCTGGTGCGTCATGCTGGCGTTTGAGGTGCCGTACTATTTTTGGACGTGCAGGGAGTTATAAGGCTTCCCCCGAGGGGAAAGGCAAAGAACGGCGGTCAGGGAGCTGGCCGCCGCTTTTTTATTCTGTAAAATTTCCCCAATATCCCGCGTTTCCGATTGTAATTTCTTCGACAAAATGCTACACTAATACTGTCTATCCACAGCATAAAATCTGCCCAAGAGAGGTAACGCACCGTGCCAGAAGAACGCAAAGTCTACCGCCGCCCTGCCCGGACGGCTGCGCCCGCCCCGCAGGCCGGGCAAACGGCCCCGCGCCCCGACGCGCCCCTGCCGCCGAAGAAAAAGAAACGTCCCGGCGCCAAACGCCGCCGCAGCCGCCTTGTGCTGGGGCTGTGTTTGCTCTGCCTGCTGGTCGTGGTCATTGTGTCGGTGGTGCTGGTGCGCTGCTCGGCAGAGGAGAAAGGCCCCGCCGAGGCGGACTTCGGCACGCCCGCCGCGGCCTGGCAGAAGAACGATCTGGGCTACTACTTCAACACAAGCGGCCGGGCCATGCCCGCCGCGGTGCTCAAGGGCATGGACGTATCCAAGTTCCAGGGCGAGATCGACTGGGAAAAGGCCAAGGCTGCCGGCATCGACTTTGCCATCATCCGCTGTGGCTTCGGCGGCGAGTGGGACGGCCAGGAGGAAAACTGGGCGCAGGATGACCCCCAGTGGCGGCGCAACGCCGACGAATGCACCCGGCTGGGCATCCCGTTCGGCGCGTACCTTTATTCCTACGCCACGACGGTGGAGGAGGCCCGCAGCGAGGCCGACCACGTCGCGCGGCTGCTGGGCCTGACCGCCCCGCCGCAGGAGGGGCTGGAAGACTACACCGCCGCGCCCTACCGGCTGAGCTACCCGGTCTACTACGACCTCGAGGATAAGTACATCAGCGGCGTTTTCCCCTCCGAGATGGCCGAGATCACGCAGGCGTTCTTTGACCGCCTGACCGAGTACGGCTACACCGGTGCGCAGGGGCTGTATGCCTCCCGCAACTGGGTGCGCGCCCGCTTGACGGACCCCGCCTTTGACAAATGGCGCGACAACCTCTGGATCGCGCGGTTCTCCGACGATTTGGACTACGCGGGCACCTACGATATGTGGCAGTGCACCTTCAGCGCCCCGGGCGCGGACTACGGTGTCCAGAGTGAGACGGTGGATCTGGATTTTGTCATGAAACCGTTCAAATTTACCGGTGTGTCCGCCTGCAACGGCAAGACCGCCGCGCCGGTGCTCCTGAACGATACCTACACCGACGAGCTGCACATGGACGGCAAGGACGCCTACGCCACGCTGGCGACGAACGAGCCGGGCGAGAAGGACGGCGGACGCAGGGTCTACTGGACGACGAGCGACAAGACCGTGGCCACCGTGGACAAAAACGGCACGGTCCGCGCCCGCACCGACAGCGGGGAATGCACGATCACGGCCACGCTGGCCGACGGCACCGAGAGCCTGACCTGCCGCGTGCGGGTCGGGGACATCACGGTCCCGATCTTTGCCACGGCGGGCCTGCGCGGGGACCGCGCCACGCTGGCGGACGCCGCCGCGCTCAAGGGCGCGACCCCGGATTCCATCCTGCTGGACGCGGGCGACAGCCTGCACGGCACCGAGAGCGCCAGCCTGACCGGCGGTATGGATATGCTGTCGGCGTTCTCGGCGGCGGGGTACGACCTGCACGCCATGGCGCTGACCGACTTTGCCTACGGCACGACCCGCCTGGTCAGCGACGCCAACATGGGCAGCGGCCCGTCGCTGGCGTCCAACCTGCTGAACAACGAGGGCACCGCTGTGTTCTACCGCTCCACAAGCTGGAGCCGCAACCGCGTGACCAATGGCCGCTACACCGTCGTGGAGCGCGCGGGGTATAAAATCGGCTTCTTTGTGCTGAACGACCCGGCGCAGGCTGCGGTCATCTCGGCGTCCAACGGGGAGTTCATCACGGCCCGCGACTGGAACGACACCGCCGCCGAGCAGATCACCGCCCTGCAGAACGCCGGGTGCGATGCCATCCTTGCGATTGTCTCCACCGCCCCGGCGGGCGACTGGCAGAAGGCCCTGCTGAGCCAGGGCGTGACGGCTATTATTGACGGAACAACGGCGGAAAGCGGCACGAACGTACTGGGCGCGGACCTGGGTCTGACCGGCGTAGCGCAGCTGGACCTGGTCTTTACCCAGGGCGGCGGCTGCCGCGTCGAGCTCCGGCAGCCTGTGGCGGCTGCCGAGATGGAGAGCCGCCGCGCCACCTGGCTGGCGATGAGCACCGCCGACGCCGCGCAGGGCGACACCGCTGCCGATGCCGCCGACCCCGGCAAGGACACCGAGGCCGTGGGCGGCAGTGACACCACCGCCCCCACCGAGACGGCAGACGAGGCCCAGCAGGCCGGTGCGGACGCCTATACCAGCGCCGCGGCGGAGATCGCCACGCTGGACGCCGACGACCAGAGCATCCTCTACACGCCGCTGTTCACCTACGCGGCGAACCCCGACGCCAACAAAACCATCAGCTTCGGCAACTATCTGGCGGCGCTCTACGCCGAGATCGTCACAAATGACCCGGCCACGGGTCTGCCGGAGGGGGCGTCCGTCGAGGCGTTCGCGGGCGGTGTGACCGAGCCGGAATACGGCGAGATCACCCGCGGAGATTTGATGGCCGCCCTGCCCGCGACAGCGCGCATTCAGCTGGTCAGCACCACCGCAGAAGCCGCCCGGGCGCTGGCCGACGGCGGCACGGTCAGCCGCGTCTACCAGAACAGTCTGACCGAGTACGCCCCCGAGGGGGATGTAGTCTACATCGTCACCGACACGGCGACTCTGGCCGGTCTGGGTGCGGAGTACACGGTCCTGCGCGATTACGGCGATGTTTTTTGGAGCGTTCGGATGAACATCAACGACCTGACCGCTAACTTTACCACAGAGTTTGTGCTGCCGGAGGCCCCGCAGTACGGGGTCGGGAGACGCGGCTAAAGGATTAACGGCAGTCTCCCGGGAACTCCTACTTTCTTTTGCCAACAAAAGAAAGTAGCAAAGAAAATTGCCGCTGTTTCGACGCGGTGCGGGGTTGTGCGCGTGGGGCCACAGTTGAGCGCAGCGAAACTGGGGAGCGCACAATGATTGCCCCCGCGGGGCAATCAACCGCAAGAGCGTGTTTGCGAAGCAAACTGGCGGCGCTCGTTGTGCGCCGCCAAGCGGGACCCGCGACTTAGGGGCTGCACGCCCCTAAGAACCCCAAAGAGGAAGTCGGAAGTCTCGGCGGCTAAACGGACGCAGTATTACTGTCCGTTCTTAACGCCGCCGAGCCTTCCTCCGTTTTGAAATTCGGGTGTTGCGGGGTTGCGAGCGTGGGGCCACAGTTGAGCGCAGCGAAACTGGGGAGCGAGCAATGTTTGCCCCTGCGGGGCAAACAACCGCACGAGCGGGTTTGCGCAGCAAACTGGCGGCGCTCGTTGTGCGCCGCCAAGCGCCCCCGAACCCCCGCGGTTTTTAACGGCTGCTGTTCCCGCGATGGCATCTGCTTTAAATCACTGCTCTGTAGGGGCGGCATATATGCCGCCCGCAACTGACCGTGGCCTCTCATCAACGGGCAGCCACCCGCCAACTTCCCGAACCCTTCCGGCCTGCTTCGCGGCCACCTCCCCTGATGGGGAGGCTTTCCTCGCGGGCTCCGCCCGCGCAAAAAGGCTCCCCTTTTAGGGGAGCTCAGACTGTCGAAAAAGGTGTGTTCACCCCTTGGCCCCCTCTGCGAGGGGGCTCCGCCCGCAGGCGGTGGGGGAGAGAACTGTACGGCTGCCCGAAATATTTCGGGCTATGACAAGGTTCTCTCCCTCCGCCCCTTCGGGGCACCTCCCTCGCAGAGGGAGGCTTTCCCCGCGGGCTCTGCCCGCGCAAAAAGGCTCCCCTTTTAGGGGTGACTCCCCGCTGCGCGGGGAGATGTCGCGGAGCGACAGAGGGGTCCGGGCCCGAAGGGCTGGCCGAGCTTGCGAGGCCTGAAGGGTCCCGACGGGCTTTCCGTGGCCTTTCATTCCCGGTTTTTCCCCGCAACATCCCCAAATAAAGGAGGTTCTCCCACATGAAGCTCACATTCTTAGGCGCTGACCGGGAAGTGACCGGCAGCTGCACACAGCTGGAGGCGGCGGGACACCGCTTTCTGATCGACTGCGGCATGGAGCAGGGCCGCGACGTGTATGAGAACGCCGACCTGCCCTGCGCGCCCGGCACCTATGAGGCACTGCTGCTGACCCATGCGCACATCGACCACTCGGGCCGCATCCCGTACCTGTACAAAAACGGCTACCGCGGCCCCATCTATACCACCGATGCGACCCGCGACCTCTGCGCCATCATGCTGGAGGATTCCGCCCACATTCAGGAGCAGGAGGCCGAGTGGAAAAACCGCAAGGCCATGCGCAGCGGCGCCGAGATGATCGAGCCGGACTACACCGTCGAGGACGCGCAGAACGTCATGAAACAGTTTGTGCCCTGCCCCTATGAGGCGTGGCAGACGCTGTTCGACGGGCCAACCGGCAAAATCGAGATGCGCTTTACCGATGTGGGGCACCTGCTGGGCAGCGCGTCCGTCTCGCTGCGCATTGCGGAGCCGGGCCGCACGCCGGAGATCATCGTTTTCTCGGGCGACATCGGCAACACCCATCAGCCGCTTATCAAGGACCCGTCCAACCCGGGCCATGCGGATTACCTTGTCATGGAATCCACCTACGGGGACCGCAGCCACGGCCCGAAACCGGATTATATCGGCGATTTGAGCGCCGTGCTGCAATCGACGTTCGACAAGGGCGGCAATGTCGTCATCCCCAGCTTTGCCGTGGGTCGCACGCAGGAGCTTTTGTATTTTATCCGCCAGATCAAGGCCGAGGGCCGTATCAAGGGCCACGAAAACTTCCCGGTCTTTGTGGACAGCCCGCTGGCGAGCAAATCCACCACGATCTTCCGGGAAAACTTTGCCGAGTGCTACGACGACGAAGCCCTCGCCCTGGTGCAGAGCGGCCGGAACCCCCTGCAGTTCCCGGGTCTGCACGTCAGCGAGACGAAAGAGGAATCCATGGCCATCAACGGCGACCCGACGCCCAAGGTCATCCTCTCCGCCGCCGGCATGTGCGACGCGGGCCGCATCCGCCACCATTTAAAATATAACCTCTGGCGGCCCGAGTGTACGGTGCTGTTCGTCGGCTACCAAAGCCCCGGCACCTTAGGCAACGCGCTGGTCAACGGTGCGCAGGAGGTCAAGCTCTTTGGTGAGCCGGTGCAGGTCAGGGCCCGCATTGCGCAGCTGGGCGGGCTTTCGGGTCACGCCGATAAGGACGGGCTGGAAGCCTGGCTCCGCGCCTTTGACGAAAAGCCGAAGTTCGTCTTTGTCAACCACGGCGAGGACGCCGTCGCCGAGCACTGGGCCAACCATCTGAAGGAGGAGGGCTACGAGGCCGACGCCCCCTACAACGGTTCGATCTGGATCGCCGCCGAGGGCCGCGTCGCCTGCGCCGAGGTCGGCAACACCCAAAAGATCATCAAGACGAAATCCGCCGAGACCGTGCGCACCAGCGCGGCCTATGACCGGCTGGCCAACATGGGCCAGCGCCTGCTGGAGGTCATCCGCCACAACCGGGGCGGGGCCAACAAGGATCTTGCAAAATTTGCCAGCCAGATCGCTGCGCTGTGCGACAAATGGGATCGATAACATTGACAAAAGCAAAAGGAATATGGCAGACGCTGCCCGTACCCTTGCGCGGCGCGTCGACCCTGCTGGCAGTGCTGGCGCTGGCCGCGCTGCTGACCACGGTGCGGCACAATGCCAGCGCCTACCTGACCGGCGTGTGGGATACAGGCTCCCAGACGCTCGTCTATGGCCGCATCCACCAGATGGAGCAGGGGCAGCACGCCCCCGGCGGCTTTCTGGGGGTCTACACCGACGATTGGAGCGACGACACGAACCGCGCACTGTTCCGGGACGACACCCCCACCGACGCGGCGGCGTTCCACCCCTACACCCACCAGTCGGGCTTGCAGGGCTGGCTGTTCGGCAGGGTCAACCGTCTGCTGCGGCACCGGCTGCCCGACGGTCTGGCGCGGGAGACCGCCCTCTACTGGCTGAACAGCACGCTGTTCTACGCGGCGGAGCTGCTTGTGGCGCTGGCCGTGTGGGAAGAATTCGGCCCGCTGGCGGCAGCGTTCGGGTTTGCGTCGGTGCTGCTGGCCCCCTGGCTGCAGCGCGGCATGAAGGACCTGTACTGGTGCCTCTGGACTTGGCTGCTGCCGCTGCTGGCGGCGCTTTGGCTCTGCCATTGCACCCGAGTGCGCAGCAAAACGCCCCGCGGGTGCTGGCCGCTGGTGGCCGCCGCCTGCATGGTGCGCTGCATGTGCGGGTTTGAATTTATCACAACATTTTTGATCCTGTGTGAGATCCCGCTCTGCTACGCTGCCGCCAAGGCGTATTTTGTGCGGCGCGACCCGCACGGCGCGCTGGTCTGGCTGGGCCGCACCGTCGGGGCGGGTGTCTCGGCGCTGGGCGGTGTGACTGCGGCGCTGGCGCTCTGGTTCGCACAGGAATGGCTCTGCTTCGGCAGCGCGGCGGACGCCTGGCAGAACATGACCCGGGCCGTCACGGACCGCGTCAGCCTGACGGACGGCGCGGTGCGGGACGTGAACATGCCGCAGGTGCTCGCGCAGTATTTCCGTGAGAGTACGGAGCCGCTTTTGCAGCTCGGGCCCGTCAGTGTCACGGCATGGCAGCTGCTGCTGTTTGCGCTGTTGGCCGGCGCGGTGAGCGTTGTTGCCTGCCTGCGCCGCGGCACGGCGGCGCAGCTGGTGCCGCCGTGCATCGTCTGGGGGCTGGGGCTGGCGGCCCCGGCGTCCTGGATGGTGCTGTCCAAGGCGCACGCTGCGATCCATACCCACCTTGTACCGATGCTGTGGCACTTTGCGTTTGTGCCGATCAGCTGTATGCTGCTGCCGGTGCTGGCAAAACTCATGATCCCGGGGAGGAAAAAAGACCTTGTGGCATCCCATTAAACACTACAAAACGATCCACCATCACAAAATGCTGGTGATGAAAAACTGCTTCCGCTGCGGGCTGTACTGGCAGGGCCTGACCCACGATTTAAGTAAGCTGGCCCCCGTGGAGTTCTGGGCCGGGGCCAAATACTGGCAGGGGACGTGCAGCCCCAACAACGCCCAGCGCCAGGCCGAGGGTTACAGCGCCGCTTGGCTGCACCATAAGGGCCGCAACAAGCACCATCTGGAATACTGGATCGACTACGCGCCGGACGGCGACCATGCCATGGCCGGTATGCGGATGCCCGCCCGCTACGTGGCCGAGATGGTCTGTGACCGCATTGCCGCCAGCAAGAACTATAAGGGCGACAAGTACACCGACGCCGCGGCGTGGGAGTACTATGACCGCAGCAGGGACCACTACATCCTGCACCCCGAGACCCGCAAGGAGCTGGAAAACTGCCTGCTGATTCTGCGCGACGAGGGCGAGGACGCCTGCTTCCGCTACATCCGCACCGAGCTGCTCGGCAGGAAAAAGTAAATACAGAGCGCCGCCCCTGTGCAGTTTTCCACTGCGCAGGGGCGGCGTTGTTTAGAACTTATGAGAGACCGTCACTCCGTTGTTGTCTCGCTGGCAGGGGTGTCCGCGGGGACGGAGTCCGGCTCGACGTAGGGGGTGGGGGTCGGTTCTACGTAGGGCGTCGGCGTGGGCTCGACGTAGGGGGTGGGGGTCGGCTCCTCTATGTACGGCGTGGGGGACGGGGTGGCCGTCACCTCGGGCGTGGGGGACGGTGTGGCTGTCACCTCGGGCGTCGGAGACGGGGTGGCCGTGACCTCGTGGGTCGGCGTCGGCGTGGGCTCCACATAGCTGTCACTCGTGCTCTCGCTGCCGGCGGGCTCCTCCTTCGGTTCGGGCGTGGCCGTCGCCGTGCTGGAGGAGCTGACCACCGGCACCGTGTAGACCACGGCGTCCTTGTCGCCGGTGTGCTTCGGGATCGTCGTCAGCGCGGGGCGGTCATCCTCGGTAATGTAGCTGTGGGTGCGGATGTAGTTGAACAGCGCGTCCATCGCCGTGCGGGTCAGATGGATGCCGTCGCTCGTCTCCACATAGCCGCTCTTGGCGTAGCCGGTGACGGAATCCTTCAGCACCTCGGCGCTGTTCAGGAACTTCCAGCCCTTCTCCTGGCACATTTCGACGAGCGCTTTGTTGTACTCGTCCACCTGGGTCTGGGTCAGGCTCTGGTTGGAGTGCTGCTGCCCGATGGGTGGGATGGCGTTGACGATGATGTCCACGCTGGGGTAGGCGGTGACGATGGCCTCGATGCCGGTCTGGTAGTTTTTGACGAAGTCCGCGGCCTTATAGCCGGGGTTCAGGTCGTTCGTGCCGAAGGTCAGGATGACCCGGCGCGGCTGCAATTTCGCCACGGCCTGGGGCATCGTGATGTAGCCGGACGAAGTGCTTACCTGCACGCAGGCAAAGGCCGCCAGGCTCTTGGCGGTCATGCCCACCGAGCCGATGGCGTTGTCGTAGCTGCAATAGTCGAACATGCGGTACATGCGGGCCGTGTTGCTGTCGCCCAGAAACAGCGTCTCGTCCACATAGCTGTCGCCCGCGTCGGCGGTCTGCTCAAGGATCGTGGATGTATAGGCCTGGGTATCGATGGTGTTTTCCTCTTTATTATAGCCGCTCTCGACGACCATGGACGCGCTCTGGGCGTCCGCGCCGCCGAGGCCGATGCCGCCGATGAGCACCAGCGAGATGCCGACGCTGACCAGCAGCATGACGCTGCACAGAGCCAGCACCAGATACATCTTGCTGCGCATATCCAGCGCTTTTTTCTTTTGTGATTGGGTTTTGCCTGCCATGAAAGGCTCCTTTCGCGTGGGAGCATGGAGTGTTTACACAATATGTAAACTCATTTTACACCATTTCCCACCGGAACGCCAGTCTTTTTGCAATTTTTACATAATTTGCCGCAAAACAAAAACCCCGCCGAAGCGGGGGTAAACAGAAATGGGGATGGCTGTGTTAAAAGGCTTCCCCCTCATCCGGCCCTGCGGGGCCACCTTCAGTCTACGCGCTAAGAGCCGCCTACGGCGGTTGCGCTCCGACACGCGCCTGCGGGCGCAGCCCCTCGGGGGAAGGCTTTGGGAGAATCACTCCTTCGGCAACAGGTGTGCCTTCTCCAGAGCGGGGCGCAGGGCGATGTACAGGACAACGGCGCAGACGGTGGAGAGCAGGGAGTTGACCAGCGTCACACCGCTGGCGATCTTGGTCACGACGGAGACGAACTCCGCGGGCTGGCCAAAGATGTACAGGTTGCGGAAGTAGCCGATGAACGGGTCGGTGAATACGTTGACCAGCAGGCCGCTGAAGGCCGACGCCGTGACGGCGGCCACGTACTTGAACTTGCTGCCGGTGGGGAAGGTCCTGAGGTGGATGACCTTGTGGGACACCGCGCCGCAGACCAGACCGATGATAAATTTCAGAATAAAGGTCGTGATGGCGTAGCCCGGGTCACCGGCGACAACATCGGCCAGCGCCAGGCCGATGGCACCGGCCAGACCGCCGGACACACCGTCCAGCAGCATGGCGGTCAGCGCCGTGAAGGTGTTGCCCAGATGGAAGCTGGACCCCGTGCCAAAGACGTTCGGGATGCGGAAGAACTCATACGCGACAAAGCTCAGCGCGGCCATGATGCCGATGATGCTGATTTTCTGCACGGTGAATTTCGTTTTGGTCAGCGCTGCGATCAGCAGTGCCAGGGCTGCTACGACGAACAGCAGCAGCCACATCGTTGCGGTAGACATAGTTTCGTACACCTCTATTGACATTTTCCTTCCGGGAAGGTATGTTTTTATTATACTGATTTCTGGCTCTGAATAAATGCTCAGTTTTTAAATTTTTTATGGGGCCAGTGTGGAGGACTGTCATGATAGAGTTGGATGCCGACCAAAAAACGCCGCTGTATGAGCAGCTGTACGCCGCCCTGGCGGATGAGATCCGCACCGGCCAGCGCGCACCCGGAACGCCGCTGCCGGGCCGCCGCACGATGGCTGCGCAGCAGGGCGTCAGCGTCAACACGGTGGACGCCGCCTACCAGATGCTGGCCGCCGAGGGTCTGGCCGAGCCGCGCCCCCGCAGCGGCTTTTATGTGCAAAAGACCTACGGCATGCTGCACAGCCGCGCCCGCCGCGCCCCCGCCGCCCCTGCACCGCAGCCGCCCGCCGCGCCGCAGCCGGTCTACGACCTGTCCACCGGCAGCGTGGACACGGCGCTGTTCCCGGCGCGCAGCTGGGGACGCATCCAGAAGGAGCTGCTCTACCAGCGGCCCGAGCTTTTACAGCGCGGCGAAATGCAGGGCGACGCCCCGCTGCGCACACAGATCGCGGAATATTTGTCGGTGTACCGCGGTGTGGAATGCACGCCGGAGCAGATCGTCGTCGGCGCGGGCATTGAGTATCTGCTCGGGTGCCTGGCGCACCTGTTCAGCGACGGCATGGCGGCCATCGAGAACCCCGGCTACTTCCGCACGCGGACGGTCCTGCAGAACAGCGGCATTCCCTGCACGCTGGTGGACATTGACCGCGAGGGCCTGCCCGCCGACGCGCTGGAAAAAAGCGGCGCAAACCTCTGCTATCTGACGCCCAGTCATCACTTTCCGACGGGTGTTACGATGCCCGCGACCCGCCGCGCCCAGCTGCTGGCCTGGGCAGCGGCCCGGCCCGGGCGGTACATTTTGGAGGACGACTACGACTCGGAGTTCCGCTTTGATACGCGCCCTCTGCCCAGTTTGCAGGGCATGGCGGGCCCGGACGGCCCGGTGGTCTACCTGACGACGTTTTCAAAAAGTCTGGCCCCGGGCATCCGCATTGCCTGCATGGTGCTGCCGCAAAGCCTGTTGGCGCGCTATCGCCGGGATTTTGCGACCTACGCCAACACGGTCAGCCGCTTTGAGCAGCAGACGCTTTGCGAGTTCATGGCGGGCGGGTATTTCACGCGGCATCTTGCCCGGATGCGCCTTGCCTACAAGCGCCGCATGGAGGCGTTTGCGGCAGCGCTGCGCGCGGCGCTGCCGGGCGTGGAGCTGGACGGCGTGCACAGCGGGCTGCATTTTCTGCTGACGCTGCCGGGAGCCGGCGGCGAGCGTGCCATGGTCGCCGCCGCGGCACAGCAGGGCGTGCGGCTGCGCGGCCTGAGTGAGTATTATCTCGCCCGGCCCGAACTCTGCCGGGCGGATACCGTGGTGGCGGGGTACTCGGCCCTGAAGGAGGACGATGTGGAGAAGGTGGCGCAGGCGCTGGCGAGGGCGTGGCTATCATGAATGCCCCCGTAGGGGCCGGGCATGCCCGGCCCGCAGCCTTGCCGTTGCCGCCCGTTTATCTTTCGCATCGTAGGGAGCGGTCTTGACCGCTCCGCGGGGCGTCGGGGACGCCGCCCCCTACAGCGGCGATCCGTAAACCTTCCGCTGCCGCACACGCCTGCGGGCGGATATGGAATCCGCCCCTACGCACAAACAAAGCCACCCTGTAGGGGCCGGGCATGCCCGGCCCGCAGCCTTGCCGTTGCCGCCCGTTTATCTTT
>OJPY01000431.1_pt1 | contig 17033 bp, 26 predicted proteins | sample 1598651 | NCBI WGS metagenome assembly OJPY01 (sample SAMN03922492, study PRJEB24848) | human gut metagenome | isolation source: stool sample | host: Homo sapiens | place: Germany | collected 2011-05 | reverse complement strand
CCTGTGCTCCCTCGCTTTGCTTCGGTCGCACACCAAATTTCCGTTTACAAACAAATTAATCTTCATAAATATTGTTTTTTAAATATTTCGCAACGCTATCCATTACGCATTCAACACACCAGCCTAGAAGATATGCAAAGTGCTCATCCTGCCCGTTTTTATACCCCATTGCTATATCACAATACTCAAATACATTACAAACATAATGAGCAGATTCATGAGCAACAGTCTTTACTCCTATACCATCGTTGGATAACCAAATAAGTACGCCTAAATTATTTGTACTTTTTTCTCTTACAGAAATAGTCATGGCATCACATCCTTCAATTTCATCTTTAGATATATCTATCGGGTCATGATTATGTTGAGTGAATTTTCTATATATTTTTCCCCATTGATCATCCCCCACTGCAACATAAAGTTTTAGAGGATATATTTTAGGATCGTATTTTGTTATCATCGCAAAACATCTTTTAGTAATATATCGGGATGCTCTTCTTTAGGTTTAGATTCCTTGAATCTATATATAAAGCCACTTGCATCCTTGTTAGCTTCCTTATATAAATCTTCTGTAAGAGAAGCCTTGTACAACTTAACTTTCTCTTCAAAATGATAATCAAGTTTAGGCTGGTCCATTATTACTGCCTGTATATAACTCCATGAATATTTCCATAGCAAAGCCCAGTCCTTGATTATCATCAATCCTCCGAATAGCCTTAAATCTCCTCTGAATTGGGGGAAATCTTTTTGGATAGATCCTCGTGAGCCGATTTTGCATCGAGAGATAATTTCATGGCATCCTTCTTGCTTAATGTCGCTGTCGTATCTATCAAGAACGCTAAACGGATTGTATTTGTAAAAAAATCACTTACATTAGCCCCCTCCACGATGGCTTCTATCAACGGAGTTAGTTCCTTATGGTCATAGTGCCTGCTTAACCACCAAGCGTATATACGTCTTGCAAAAGGAATTATCTCAAAAAACCAATAGTTATTCAATACTCCTGCCGCTGCAACTTTGTACGGAATAGATGCGTCATTTTTCATAATTGCAATCATTTCCTTTTTCGCTGTATCTGGATTGATAATATCACGTATCAGCAGCTTATCCACAATATAGTCGTATGCGCCTAATCTAAGACCACGTACCTTGAATTTTTTATCACCAACCATAACCTCTTTGTATTTATGAGTGGCAAACTTCTGCATCTTTATCTGATCATCTAAGTCAGGTTGTTTCCAGTTGAATATTCCCATTTTTCTTAAACTAACTTGAACGGTTTTATCATTAATTTTCCTTTCACATCTACCTTTGATATGTTCTTTGGAGTATTTGTATAAACGAATACCCTTGTATATTTAGACGATACAATATCAAGTTTGGCATCGTCAATCAAAGAAACGTGTACTATGCTGTTATCAAGCGCAACAAGGCTTACACGACTGTTATCCTTGACATACATCTCTCCTATACCGAAATCGTTGAATGTGACAACACAATCACACGAACCGTTAAAAATAGACCATTTAGGATTGCTTATGAACAGGTTTGTATCATCAACGAAGATATTAAACTTCTCCCTAACTCCTGTAAACTCCTTCTTTAATATTTCATTGGACGGGTATCTGTTAAGCAGGCAGAAATCAATGTATCTAATATACATCTCGCATAATTCATATTTATCTAGGTTACCCCATTCGTTCAATCCTTTTTCGCAAGCTCCAAGACTTATAGCCTTTTGCTTTAATTTATCAGACAATTCTTTATCTGTCATGGTGTTATTTTTTACAGCAAAAATACAACAAAGGTTAACAAAAATCAAACACAATAAGTTAAAAAACAATAAAAGCCGGACGAAAACGCCCGGCTAATAATTCATCACCCCATATACATCATTCACCCGAATTGTCAAGTTCGAGAACCATCATGGTTTTCAAATACTGAGTGTTAACTTCCAATGCTGTCACAGTAACGGAGAATCCAAGATATCCAGCGTTACTTGGAGCACCTGTGAAGCTGACAGCCCATGATGCCTTCGGGAAGAAGATCATACGGTCACCAGTACCGTTGATAATACCGATAGGACGTACAAACTGCTTGAATGAGCTTGCACCAAACGCTTTCAGTTTCTGAGAAGCTCCCTTGCCGAAAACATCCGCAGTGTCAGTCAAACTATCCAATTCCAACTCAGCCTTTGCTTCATTTCCTTGCGTAAAGAAAGCGAAAGCAGCTTTTGATGTAGACATACCTGTAAAGGTAAATGCCATAGTACCTGGTGTGATATTTTGGAATACGGTAGCACCCTGTTCGTTCTTTGTTTCAGAAGTATCAGCGTCAGTACCAGAAGATTCCGTAGTACCAGACTCAATATTTGGAAGAATCTTCGGATTCCTAAAACTTGAATATTGAGTACTATCGGTGATTTCAATCGCATCAAATGTCAAAGCAGCCGACTGCCCGTTCAAGTAAGCAGGGCTAGTGTCTAAATTTACTCGTGCCATTCTATTTTCTGTATTTAAAAAGTTATTGTTAATTGTTGAAAACGTATCTACCGATGCGCCTCCACTGTTTTTTCTCACGTTTCTCATGCAGCTAATCCTTTGAAATATCAACATTCAACAGGACGGACATATAATAGAACCCAACCCCGTCAAACATTGGTGGTAAAACATTAAATATCTCGAAATGAAGCTGCACAGTCTTTTGCGGGAACAGTTCTACCATTTTCTCACTCAACGCATCCATGACAGACGGATATACGTTCCCGGGCAATGCCCTTACAAACAGAGTAACCGTAGCCATTGTTTCGCCTTTCCCGAAGTGACCGTAAGGGCCGCTCTCGGTATTGCTGACAATTCTTGTATTGTTGTTTACGACAATAAAACTAGTTACCTTATCATCAACACTTGCAGGACGCTGCACCTTATATACATCGTCAGCAATCTTCTTGTCCAATACAATATTGTACAAGGTGGTATTTATTGTTGAAGGATTAAAGTAGCCCATAACTTCACTTAAAATATTTGTTTAACATATTAGCTGCAATTTTCTTAAAAACCACAGTATATTTATCCCCTTTTAAATCTGTCTTTGTCTTAATCCAAGAATCTGAAAGAACGTTCAACAGGTGATAGTTCTCAACATACTTGGCATAATACATGACAGCAGCGACAACCAGTTCATATTTTTCAGAACCATCGGATTTATAACTGTTGAAGAAATCTTCGGCAAGTTCACGCCCCCAATACTCGACATTGTTACGTTTCCTAGGCTCATTTGCAACTTTCGTTGCATTTGCCCACACAATCTTCTTTAGGACCCCATCTTTGTAAATGCCACATCCATAACTATCTTCAAGATTGAAAGTTTGGTTGGTAAAGCCCTCCATGTCTTTTATATCATCCATGATATTCGTGGCGATATCTTCCATGAACTGCATGATAGAAGCATCCAAGGCAAGCTGGACATTACTACCAAACTCTTTCAATACTTTATCGTTATTATTTGCCTGCATTTTTTTGTACTTGTCTTTCTTGTTACTGGTTTACTCAGTTTCTCAATCTGCTTTTTTAGCAAACCTCGATCATCTTTAGCGCATTTCAGTTCTGTTTTAATATCATTCAGTTCATTGTAAAGCTCCTGTATCTTCTGATAAGCATCGTGGAGAGATTGCTGATAACTCAAAATTTCCTCTTGCGCCTTCTTCAACTGAGCACCCTGAATAGCAAACCCCTTTTCAAGATTGTCCAAGGTAGAAGAATCAATTTCAGTTTCCATTTTTTCCTTCTTCTGCTTAAACAGTAATATTGAAGTTAGAAGGGTTATACCATTAGTACCCAACAAAGCAAGTATTATTTCCGTCCAATTGATTGTCATAGTATTCTAGTTTTCTATTTGGTTAAAGTATATCACCGTACCAAATTCCATATTGTTAAATGGAGGTTTCTTTATCTCACGCCAACTATTGCTGTTGTCCGAAAACGGATGGTTGAAATTCTGCCAATCCAACAGACACCCGGAAGGTATGGTTACATCGTTATCTTCTAGGTAGGCGGCATATTCGGATTTGTCAACATCATTCGTTTCCGAACCTGTGTCCTTTTCCTGTATGTTTGCCCTTCCTTCGTATATCATCTCCCAATACGGGGTGGTCTGATATTTATCCGAACTGTTCTTGTTCTGATAAATTCTCACCATATCAGGAAACATATCCTCACCTAAAATACTTTTTCCCATACTACCATCTTAATCTAGTTATTTCAACATCTGTTCCAACATCCAAATTCAAACCCCATTTGGCGTATAAATCCTTTGCGCGTTGCTCCAATCTTTTCTTGTCATTGATAGAAATAGTCTTGCTTGTGTCGGTAATTGACCAGTTCCCGGCTTTCTTCGTCTTTCCCTGTATCGTTGAAGGGGCAGTACAAACAATGAGCAACAAGTCAGCATAAGCCAGATCCTTCTTCATCTCAGACGTTTCACGGCTATCATCAGACAAACGGAATCCCCATTTTTGGGCAACACTGATATATGATGTGTTTTTCAACTCATAGTCAATCTGTGCTTTCAGATATTCACGCATAGACATATAGAAATATGCTTCCACCTTCATGTTACCCTTTGCTGTTATCTGAGGTGTAACCTGAATAGTGTACGGATTATCTGAAACTTTCAGCCTATCTTCCGGCTTCAATGTTTCATTGTCAGCAATAAGCCAATATCCGAACTCCACACTTTCTTCGGGAATAGCTTGGAGCGTGAGAGTATCTCCAATGAAATACTCCCCTGCGCCCTTTGCTGTGCCTTCTCCATTTATATCAATAATGACTTTCATGGTTCAACTTTTTACAATCCTGTATTTGACTGTTCGTCAACCTTCATGATGATAAGGTTGTTCGGATTCTTCATCACAGGACACGCCCACAATTCACCTGAACTCTTCTCAGCATACGGTTCAGAAGAATACTGATGCAAGAACGCGATACGTCCGCCTTCCAAAGAAGAAATACGTACAGCCGGGTTGGTATCCTGCAAATACATTGACGGTGAGTTCTTGATACGGAAGAACTGACCGCTCTGAACAAGAACAACGGTGTTCTTTTCAAAAGACGGTTTGGCTTCCTCAATCACGCCAAGTTTGTTCCATTTTGATTTTTCCTCAATAGGGATAATCACAGGAATAGAGAATACCTTCATCAGCACATCAACAATCTCCTGATTGTTCATAGGATAAATTGTAGTAGATGCTGCGGCAGGAACAAGACGTGCCTGTACTGCTGCTGTCACTTTCGGGTGCATCAAGAAATTATCATACAAATCCTTTGACATTTCAAAATGATCGTATGGCACACTGTCATTGTCGGCAATCTTGCACATTCTTTGAAGGTCTTTAATAGGATCAGCGTTCTCGTTCGGTGTCCAGTCTGTATCGCTAAACCATTTCTGTTTTAACGCTTTCAACTTGTGTTTTGCAGGAACACGATAGTCAATCTGAACAGGGATTGAGTTGGTACCACTAGCTGTATAGTTAAGCATACCTGTAGAAAGAGCCTGATAAGTCATGCAGTTCAACTCGGTATGGAAGCCTTGAATACACGCTTCCATCTTTGTGTACCACTTCTCACGGATCTTGTCAAGCAATGCACCTTGCGGAATGTCAAGTTCATAGAACTCCTGAATATCGGTTTCCATAAACTGAATGGCGTGACCCATTTTAGGAATACGACCCGAATACCATTCAAATCCCGTAGTATCCATGATAGGCTTTTCAGCCAAAGGAGCCAGCATTACAGGACGGGTAGCCTGTGTGTATTCGTCAACCATGACATTCCATGATTTACTCATCTGAGGAACATCCCAATCTCCGTAGCTTCTCCAATTTTCGTTATCAAATTTCTGATTGGCATAATCCATAAGTTCCTGCATTTCCCCAGAAAAATGCCAATCATAGAAACTAAATGTCGATCTTTGCATAAAACAAAAAAATTTAATTAATTATACAATGTGTAACGGAAAACGCAAGGATATGATTCATCATCCTTCATCGCCTTTTTAATTGCCGGAGCTACTGGCGGAATACGTTTTTCCAAAATCTCACTTGTCACCATCCATGCACCGTTGAAAGGATAAAGAGTAGCACCTGGAATGGTGTCAACATCATAAGGCAGGATAGCATTGGGAATAACCTTGAATTTTGCGCTAGCACCAACCTGTGTAACTTCAACCAAAATCTCGGCCAATTCCAATTTACCTGCATCCCCGGACAATGTAAGGATGTCATATTCGTCATGAGACGAATCAATAGCGTTAATGGTAAAACCAGTTGTAGTACCTGCGGCAGTAGTAGGTGCTTTACCGACAACCATGCCAACCTTGGCAACTGTATTACCCATGATTTTTTCAACTTTTACCGTAGCACCAGAATCCGATTTCTCGTACATTCTGAATGAATAGTGAATGTCACCGCCATTCTGCTTTGAGGAATCACATTTAATCATGGTACCAGCCGGAAGTTTGTTCCCAACTGTAGGCATACGTTCTACTGAAACGTTACATCCTACCAACAGTACGTGCAAAGACGTATCATTAGAAAAGATATGTCTTGCGCCACCAATCTTACTATAACTTGTTGCAAGAACTCCTGCTTTCATAATTAAAAAAACTATTTGTTAATTTTACTGTAATATCGGCTGACAATGTTGTTTTCCTTGTTAGCCTTATCTTCTTCTCTCTTTCTATCTATGAATGACTTTACATCGCTAGAACCACCCTTGTCAGAGATGAAAGGATTAATGCCATCCTTTGTGTATTTAGTACACGTTTCATTGTACTTTCCCTGTATTTTCAGAAGAATGCTTGTATCTTCCTCTTCGGGCGAAATCTGAATGTTCTCAAAAATGATGTTGCGCAACAACTCGTTAGGCATACCTGCTTCCGGGCGTTTAATCAAATCAGACAGCTTCTTGCGCTTTTCAGTTACAATCTGCTTCTGCTTTTCCTCCTGCTCTTTAGCTTCAAACTCTTTCTTGAACTTTTCAAACTCTTCAAGTTTAGCCTTGACATCATCGGGCAACTCAAACGGTTTCGGTTCGGGTGCTGGTGTCGGTGTAGGTTGTGGTTGCGGTGCTGGTGTCGGTTGTGGTGCAGGATGTGATTTTTCCCATTCTTTTTTCAAGTTGGATATCTCCTGTTCCTTGATTGTATCCCACTCTTTGCGCTTATCAGACGCAAACGCTCTTACCTGACCTGCCACAGTGTTCTTTAAATGATTCACAACACTTTCATTCCAGAACTTTTCCGCATTTTCCTGCGGTGCGAACGCTGAGAACTCATTAATTGTCTGTTCGATTGTACGATCTGTAATAACGGAGCTACTTTCTCCCAACGCATTCTTGATACCTTCAAAAATGACTTTTACATTTTCATCCATATACTATTTATTTTTTATGTGATTCATGCACAAGACCTTTGCGCACAGTAAGTACCTCTTACCGATGCAAATGTAGTTAAAAAATGTGTATAAGCAAAAAAATATTTAAAAAAATATTATATTTGCAAAATACATACAAAACGATGGAAGAAATTGACTTAAAATACCGAGGACTAAAGACTAAGGATGTTGTCAAATCGCTGAAACGATATGGCAAAAGGGGAATCATACCATATAAAAGCCTTGATTTCGTCCAAAGATATATAGAGGACAGAAGAAGCAAGGGGTACAAGGTAAATATGCTTGCCCCACAGAAAGGTTCACAGGAGGCATTTCTAAGGAACAGGGCAGGGATAAAGATACTTCACGGGAATCGTGGGGGAGGAAAATCCGTATGCCTTGGAATGGATATACTGAGTTCATGCAACCATCCGTCATTTTCCGCACTTGTTTTCCGTAAGGACAAGACATCCGCAGAAAAAGCGGACGGTATTCTTAAAGTGGTTTCAAAGATGGTTGAACCTTATGGTGAGTATATTGATTCAAAACGCCTTTCAAGACTTGACGCAGGAGGTGAAATACGATACGATTATTTCGGTGATGCCTGCCTGTCGGGAGAAAAAGGCATAAATGAATTTAAGGACAGACAACAGGGTGGTAACGTTGTGAAGGTGGCGATAGACGAGTGCTCACAGGCAACGGAACCTATCATAAACTACCTTCAAACGGTATTGCGTTCATCATCAGGACTAAGAACAGGTCTTACAGGCGCGTGCAATCCAAACCCGTACAGCGATTTCTGGAGAGCACTGGTATCATGGTGGGTGGACGATGACGGAATAGCAATTCCAGAAAGATCGGGAAAGGTAAGATATTTCTTTCAATATGGAGATACTATACATGAAACAGTATGGGGTGACAGCCCACAAGAAGTATTTGCTCAGGCAAAAGATTATATCATCGCAAGATTCGGTAAAAATACCAAAATTGACGAAACAAACTGTAAAAGATACATCAAGAGCATAACCTTTATAGCTTCCGGGCTGGAAGATAACAAGATACTCATGGCTTCCAATCCGGATTATCAGAAAAATCTTGGAGGAACAGCACAGGAAGTATCAATAAACGCATTAGGGTCATGGAAGCTGATAAAAGGAGGAAACGAGTGGATAACCCGTGACGAAATGGAGGAAATGTTCTCATCACAGCCTGTGTTTGACGATTACTTTGAATGTGCGACACTGGATATAGCATACGGCCTTGGTGACGTTTGTGTAATGGGTCATTTCATAGGGCATCACTTACAGGATCTAGAATGGTCAAACACATTAAAGCCTAGGGATTTGAACCGATGGGTAAGAAACAATCTACGGAAATGGGGAATCGGCGAAAACAGACTGGCATTTGACGGTCTTGGAGCACCTACATTCCGTGACGCATTCCCCGAAAGCCTGGCAATACTTAGAGGCGTTCCGAAAAGACTAGACAAAAGCAAGGATGATCAACCTGTAAGATTCTATTTCGATCTAAGGGCACAGCTTGCCGATGAGATGGTAACACGTATAAAAGGAACAAACCTAGGATATTGCGGATTCAGTATAAACCCGGAACTTCTCGAAAAACCGTATGTGAACAAAACAATACGGGAAGCACTGATGGACCAGAGAAGAGCAATAAGACGTGACGTGGAAAGGGAAAACGGGAAACTAAGACTGCTGAAAAAACAGGAAGCAAAAAAGATTGTAGGATGCTCGCCCGACTTGATAGAAGGAACATTTTTATACAGGACATATTTTGATATATGCGATGTAATGATTGACATACCTAACGATATAATGGATGAATTAAAATATTTATAATTACCTATGGAAATTTTAAAATTAGACGTTTTATTACGAAAAGAACCGTTCAAAGTGGCACTTCCGTCAAGATGTGACGATGGGAGAGGTGGAGGAACAAAGAAAAAACCAAGACGCTCCACTTTGATATACAAATATATGTCACAAGATGATTTTCTAGCGCAATGGGATACATCAGGACATTATATACACAACAGACCCGACTGGAAAGACAGTATCCCGTCAGACGAGGATGCCACATCATCGGATGATGAAAGCGCGAATGTAGGTGCTCAGAAAAGAAAAAAGAAATTGGCATCAACTCCATACGTACTGCAAAGACGAGCATTTCCTCTTCAAAGGATGATACATAAGAAAAGGGTATCACACCTGTGTACCAATCCTCTTAAATTCCAGATAAAGAAAAGCGCGTCAAACCAGCAGAACAGGGATAAGCTGACAACATACAAGGAATACTGGACTGATTCTCTCATGGAAACAGCCAAGTTTGAACTTATAAGCGAAGCCGGAAAGGTAGGGGATGCTGCCATATATATATATAAGGATAAGGACGAGATAAAATACAGGTCTTTCAGCTACTCAAAAGGAGATATACTGTATGAACATAAAAACAGAAGAGGGGAAAGAATAGCTTTCGCAAGGGAATATACAACCACATATATATCGGCTGATGGAGAAGAACATACAGACACACTTGTCGATGTATGGACTAAAGATGAGTTTTACACGCTTGATTCCAACGGAGATATAGCAACGGATATTGACGAAAACGGAAATATCATACAACTGCATCAATTCCATAACCTGGGATTTATACCTGTAGTATATCTACGGCTTGAACTTCCATTTTGGGGGGCAGTACAGGACTTGATAGACGATTTCGAGTTCCTAATGTCCATGATAGGAGAATACAACACACGACAGGCGTTCCAAATGCTACTTATCAAGACAAACGGAAGAATAAACATTCAAAGAAACGGATTGGGAGGAACTTCCATTTTACGTGTAGGAGCAGAAGATGATGCACAGTTCATGGGTAAAATGGACGCTTCAAACTCACTGTTCACCGAAATAGATAACATATACAACGGGATACTTGACGGAAGCGGTGTCGTTCCGCCAATGCAATCATCGTCAGGTGACAGACCTACTGGAACAACAGCAATGTATTACGAGCCTGAAATGGAATGGGCGAGAAGTGATGCACAAATGATGAATACAGCCATAAATGACATGGCCAATATATTCAAATACTATGTAGGAGTAATGGAAGGTGACGCAACAGGTTATAATGCTCTAAGAATAAACGCTACCATAGAGCCATACTCATACATAGATTTCTCTGAATGGAACAACACAATCGTTCAGCTTGTAAACGCCCGAATAATATCATTACAGACAGCAAGAGAGGAATGCGATTTCGCTGCAAATAATGAAGATGATAGAATGGACGAACAAGACAGAAGATTAAACGATATGGAAGCTAGGGTAGTAATAGAAGAAAACAATGAAAATAACGAAAACAACGATAACAGCTAAACTATGGGAAAATTTACGAACTTACTAAGAAAAATAAGAAGGGCATTAGACTATATATGCCTTAACAATTTGAGAGTTGACGGAATGGAGCACCTCATTGCAGGAATACTTGTAGTAAGCATGGCGCAATGGTTTTTCTCCGTATGGACAGCAATAGCACTAACCTTGTTCATTCTTGTAGGAAAAGAAATAATCTACGATAAGTGGCTTAGACAAGGAGTGCCCGAATGGAGAGATGTATTCTGGGGAGCAGTAGGGATGGTGCTTGGGTTAATTTAAAAAAAAATCACACCACAAAGTTTTTATATATCAAAAATTATTATTTACTTTGTGGTGAACGTCATAACATAATAATATTTGGCAAAATAAATCGAACAGATTTTGTACAAGATATTAAGAATCCCTCTAAGGTGGCAGAAAGGAAACAATCTGCGACTTCTATGCCCTGCGTATGTTGTGACGTTCACACCTACGGAGGGTTTCTTTTTATCATAATTCGTTAAAATATGAACGTCACAACGAATGAACTGATTCCTATTAGTGAGAATAACGGCAAGAGAGCCGTTAATGCACGTGATTTACATGCTTTTCTTGAAAGTAAAAGAGATTTTTCAACGTGGATTAAAGACCGTATTAAATCTTATGATTTTGTTGAAGGTGTTGATTTTCAATCATTCACCGAAATTGTGGAGCGAGAAATAGGAGCTACGACACGAATCGAATATGCTCTCTCAATCAGCATGGCAAAGGAACTTTCCATGATTGAGAATAACGAGCGTGGAAAGCAAGCGAGAAAATACTTTATCGCATGTGAGGAAAACAAGCACGAACTTTCCCGAAAAGAGCTTGCCTTAATGGTAATACAAGCCGAAGAAGAGAAAGAACGATTGGCTTTGGAAGTGCAGAAGAAGGAAATAAAAAACGTTACAAAAAATAATCGGTTTTTATTTGGATATTTAAATATTATATCTACCTTTGCAATGTACTTCAATTCACAAGGCAAGCGGAAGCCTGCCATTTGCGTAGGCATTTTTTTATGCCATAACATTTTGTTTTATAGTTAAGATATTAATATATCGGCTGCTACCCCCGTGTGGAGTGTTAATGCACCCACTGCCTTGTGAGGTGAAGTACAACGGGAAAGGGCAGCCGTTTTTCTGTCTATAATGCCAAATTGTACGATTCACATGGCAACAAATTTAATCTTATCTAAAGAGAGTAGCGAAAGCGAAATCAAGCGTTATTTTAACGCAGTTCTTGAATTGTCAAAATCTGACAATGAGTTCCCAATCAATCTTGATGAAGTGTGGATGCTGATTTATTCCGAAAAGGGGAAAGCGGTAAGAGCATTGAAAGAAAACTTCATTGAAGGCGTTGATTATAACACCTTTGCCCAAAATGGCAAAACTGAAACAGGAGGTTACAAGGTAATCGAATACCATCTTACCGTTTCCTGCATGGAATTTTTCATTGCCCGTAAAGTTAGACCAGTATTTGAGGTGTACAGACAAGTGTTTCACAAAGTAGCCAAACATGAGCTATCCCGTAAGGAACTTGCCTTAATGGTGATTCAAGCCGAAGAAGAGAAAGAACGATTGGCTTTGGAGAATGAAAAGCAGCAAAAACAGATAGAGAAGCTCCAGCCGAAAGCCGACTTCGCCGACAAAGCCTTTGCAATGGAAGGCAAGTGCGATATAGGACAGGCGGCAAAGATACTTGGCTTGCCTTTCGGGAGAAACTCTTTGTTCAAGAAACTTCGTGAAGCAGGAGTATTCTTTGCTAACAGGAACGAACCAAAACAGAAGTATATTGATGCTGGGTATTTCGAGATGAAAGAAAAGCCTATTCCAAGAGAGAATCACCCAGGTTTTGTCGTGATGGTTGTTCTATGCACACAAAAAGGTCTTGCATACATCAATCACCTGTTTGGCGGAAAACCGTCCGATGGAAAATTGGCGAGAATAGTATAGCACTGTACATAATCTATTATTACTAAAAAACAAGGAGCGACAAAAACATCGCTCCCATAACTCATTCAACACATGGTTGATAAGATAACACACTACTTTATCGTAACCCAAACCTGTTCACCACGCTTTATTGCATCGTCAATCAATTTGTTCAACTTGTCAGAAGTATAGCGTGATTCGGTAAGTCTGCCTTTTGATGTATTGTTGCCTACAAGGATACATCCGGAAGAATCCTTTGCTGTATTCCCAGCGTGAAAAAGAATACCCTCAAAATGAGGAACATTCAACAGTCTTGGCATATTACGTCCGAATTTTGGGGACCAGTTGTATATAACCTGGTATCTTCCATAAGGGATAGCAGATTCAGCATAAACCTTCTTCTCGTTTCCATCAAACACTCCGTTCTTATTCACGTCAACAACACGATCTTCAAGCGTATTACTGAAAAACTCACCATCAATATACAAACGCCCTATAGTATAATCATGCTTACACCATTTTCTTTCTACTAATAGTTCCATAGTTAAAATGTATTTAGTTTTACAAAGTTACAAAATAAACACGTACATTTGCACACATAATAAAACATTTTATAAAGCATATACAAAAATGTATAAATCAAGACAAATAGCAGATTGGATAATACATAAGACACATGGCAATATAACACATTCAAAATTACAAAAATTGTTATATTATTGCCAAGCATGGCATTATACAGTTTTCAATGAGGTTTTATTTGATGAAAGAATTGAAGCATGGGCGCACGGCCCTGTTGTACCATCCCAATTCAACAGATTTAATAACATAGATTTTTTCCAAAACATAAAAGTAAAAGATTGTGAGAACATTAAACTGAAAAGTAAAACAGAACAATTACTGAACGAAGTTGTTGGAATATACAATAAATGCACTGATGGTCACCTTGAATTATTAGTAAAAAGAGAAGATCCTTGGAAGAAAACAAGAGGGGATATACCAGAGTTTAAGAAATGCCAAAAAGAAATAAAACTGGACCTAATGAAACAATATTATATAAATATAAATTAATATGATTATGAAAAATGATGATTTCAAATTCTTTATAGAAAACCATGATATACTATTAAAAAGACATCTCAATAAGTATATTGTCATAAAAGATCGGAATGTACTATTTTGTGGAGATTCTTTTAAAGACGCTTTGAGTAAGGCTTTGAATGGTGGTCTTGAATTAGGAACATTTATAATACAATTATGTTCAGAAGGAGAAAGCGGATATACATCAACTTTTCATACAAGAGTAATATTTGCCTAAAATGGATTCAACTTTATTTGTAATAACGCAACTTACAGAACTCATCAAGTTGTTTGGTAATATTAAAGTTAGATATGAGTTTAAAAAAGAGCCTATTGTTCACTTAATAGAGGTTTATCCAAAAGAGGTCTATCAATCAAATGAAGATTATATCTCTTGGGAAAGTAAATTGTATGATAAGTTTACAGAACAATACCCTTTAGAAAATATTTGTTTTATATCGGAAGATGCTTTTGTTAAAGTTGAAAACCCAATTTTTGTCGCATAAAACAGTTGTAAATACCAAATATTATATTTACCTTTGCCTTATCATAAAGCATCCGTTAATGGATATAGCTTAAATAGTTATTTTCATGCAAAAACTAAATTAGTATCACCCTTGGTAGAAGGGGTTGAGGACGTGGAGTGGTCGACAGTAGTCGGGGCGGTGAAGCGTCAATATGTACGTGTATAAACGTATATAAATACCTTACCTTACCTTAATAAGCAAGAAATAGATTGGACCCTTTTTCTTGCTTTTTTTATGTGCAAACGCAAGCAATCATTGTTAATATTGATTAAAAAAATTGTACTACGTATACATGTATAATATATTTTTTGTTTCTTTGTATAACAATAAATGAACCATTACGATGTTTTTACTTTGGCAGCAGGCAGATGTGAATCTTTACTGTTGCCTTTTTTATTTAAAATACATACCTTTGCACTATGGACAACGAAAGAGAAATATTATCCAAACTTGACGCTATCATACAGAACCAAAAGGTTTTGTATGAGAATCAAATTGTCATATTTCAAACTCTAGCATCAATCGGGCAAAAAGTTTACAGCCAAAGTGATTTCAAGAGTTTGATGATAAATATGGTAGCAAACGGAATAACAGAAAGAGTAGAAGCCAATGATCAACAAAGAAGAAATATCTAAGATTGCAGACTATTACTTCCAAGTAAAAAGACTTGCAAACGGTATAAAATCGTCAACTAGAGAGCGTGCAGAGAAGTTCTCTAAAGACCTTCTAGCCGTATTCCTATTGGCAGGGGCTAAATCGTTCAAGTCAATATCAAAACTCCCGGATAGCCAAAAAGAAAAAGTGCTAGAACTGACCAAAAAGTTTCGTGAGGATATATATAACGACATTTACCAATATGTATTGGAAAGCAATAAACTTTCACTCGAATTAAACGATGATCTTGGATGGGAGTATATTTCAATGACGGACAACGGCATTAAGGAATACATGGAAAGAACATATGGTGGAGAAACGACAAAGCAGAGAATAAACACAAATACAAACAGATTCCGCGCTGTTGTTGAAGTATATCTTGCCAATACATTACTATCAATAAAAACGAACAATATAGAAAAAATAACAGATGAGGTTCAAAAGAAGATATGGAACAACATATCATCACCATATAACGTATCATTTATTCCGCCAAGCAAACAGAAACACTATGGGAGAGGATATGCTACAAACGGTATAAGCCAGTTGTATGTTATAGAACAACAGATGATTCTAGGAATTTTCAATGAAGCAAATTACAACTCATGGAAAAACATTCCAAATTTCAAGGGATGGAGGACAGCAGTAACGTCTAAAAATCCATGCCAGTTCTGCATTGACGAGCAATACAGAATACACACAGACAGACCTAAGCTGCCGTTCCATGCCCATTGCTTGTGTATATTGTATCCAGTGTTTAATATATAATAACTTGATAATCAACATACCATTGAGTAACATTACCATAAGATGGGGGATTACCAGCATCAACCACGTCATTACGGGTAAATGATTTAGGAATATTTGTGCACGAAGGCATCAATATATTACCTGACCATTGACCTGTATAAGATCCATCTTTCGCTCTCCATCTATATCTAGCGTATGGTCTGCCGGATGAAGCAACGTAATCACTAGAAGTGTTATTTGTAATGTTTAATCTGCATTTAGAAGAAGTAGACCCATTTGTCAACTGTCCGTAAACAGAGAATCCAGAAGCGTTGGCTGTTGTATCTCCAAGTGTAATAGAAAGACTTTGAGTAACCACTATCGGCTTACGAATAAATCCGTCAGATGTAGTAGGGATTAAGCATAATACATTTCCACTGTAATCACAAAAGTAACCCTTAATATAAATATATGTATCCCCCATAGATATGAGATTATTGCGATTAAGGGTAATTGAAATTTTTCCTGTACTATCAATACTACTTACAACGAAAACTCCAGAATCTACCAACCTTTTTGATTGATTATATACTTCCACCTTTATTTTCATATCAGACCAAGTAAATCCCCCAAGTATTTTACCCCAATTATACCTAGAATCAGCCCAATATGGTGAAATTGTAAGAACAAACGTTGCCTTTGTAGCGTCTACGGGATTAGTTAGAATATCTTTATCTATTGTAAGAGGTTTAGCCCCATGATCGTATCCATCAAAATCAGTAAGCCTATACCATGTTTTAGGTCTATCATATACTAATTTCTTATTTACAGAATCATAAATTATACCAGGTAAACTAGCGTTGTTAAATGAAGGGCTAGACGCTTCTTTGGGTTTTATATAACTCCACATATTAATTTTTTCGCTAAGACAAGCATACCCCAAATCATAACCATCACTAGTAGGACCGATACCTAGAGTAGGATATACATCACTATCCAATCCGACAGGTGCAGTGATTTTACCGTTAGAGTACCCCATAATCACCCCCTTCCTCTATAACGGTATAAGAACCTTTACAAACAACAATGCCATTACAACTGATACTACGACAATGAATATCGCCATCAATTATAACAGCATCAGAAATATCATAATCACTAGGAAGTTCCTCACCACATAGTGTTATAACTTCGACTGCCCCTGTGCAGCTAGACTGCCCCTGTGCAGCTAGACTGCCCCTGTGCAGCTAGACTGCCCCTGTGCAGC
>OJPY01000428.1_pt1 | contig 17172 bp, 20 predicted proteins | sample 1598651 | NCBI WGS metagenome assembly OJPY01 (sample SAMN03922492, study PRJEB24848) | human gut metagenome | isolation source: stool sample | host: Homo sapiens | place: Germany | collected 2011-05 | reverse complement strand
GTAAAAAGTAGTGGGCGGAAATTCCGCCCACCTTCATTCTATTAACTTGAGATATTTAAGAGGTCCGAATTCATCGGATTTTCTTCCCCATGTCCAATCGTATTCATACATATCATCTCCCCACTGCTGTGGGGAGTCAAATACAACTTTTACGTTTACTGAATACTTACAATCTTTTATTTCAGTAATAGTACCTTTTACCATTATACCGGTGAACATACATTCACACCTTTTCCCGATTATACTCTGATTTATTTCTGTTGTTTTCATACCTCATATATCCGTTAAGCGACCAAACATTTCTGTATCATTCCCATATTCTGATTTACCAAGTTGATGATTTGCTCATGGTATTCGGTATTCTTATTACATACACCTCGACTTTGTACGACCTTTAAAGTTTTCAATGAAACCTCAATTGTTTCAATACGTTTTCCTTCAATGGTAGCCGATAGTATCAAAGAGTTTTCTTTCAGATAGTAGGAATTTGAAAATACGCAATGGTGCATTATCTCGGCTTCCTCAATAAAATCATGGATACTACTCAAAACATGTACTTGAATGATGCCATCTGTAAATGAAATTCCGAAAAACTTACCCTTTTGCTCCTTATATATTCTTTCATTCTCGATAGCTTGAGCCTTTTTGCGTTCATTATCTTCTCGTTTGATTTCATCATTCCTTCTTTTGACCAACTTGTCATGTTCGGAAACAATATCTTTCGGACAAACGTATTTGGAATTATGAATATCCATTCCAAAGTGTTTCAACAGTCTGATATAATCACACCATTCAGAAGCATTGGTGATTTCATAACCATTACGGATACAGATTTTTAAAGCTGTCCAATATTCATTAATACCTGCATTTGAACGAATGAAATGACGGAACATTTCTATCTGACCGACTTTAAGCAATGTTTCCATCTTGTTATCATATAGGATTGCCTTGAAAAATGCATTGGGGGATATATCGTAAAACTTTCCCTTAAAGCCATTTCGTCTGATTTTCTTTATAATTCTGATATGCGGATAGGTACATTGTGGAGTAATATCGTATGCAAAGTGGTTACTATTCGACCTTAGTTCCATGCAGCTGTGTTCATTCCACAAATCATAATACATGGAGGACATACACCGCAAACGTGCTATAATCTCACCTCTACCATTAGGAGCAATCCACTGCTGCACTATTTCATTAATTTCATATTTCGCTGGATAGCCAACCTTTCTATTGGCTCTGACTATAAAGAAACGGATTACCTGATAACCTTTACAGGTTGTTATAACAGAGAAATATTCTATAGCCTTAAACACTCTCTGACGGGTTTTCATTACCTCCAATTTGCTTCCACAATGAGGACAAATACATTCCGCATGGTCTGAGGAAGGGATATTTTCACCCTTCCAAGAATGACCACAATCGGTACAAGTTACAATTCCCTTACTCGTCATACGTGCAATATGGCTGAAACAATGCTTGTATGCGTATGCCTTTTGTTTCTCTGATATGCTTTTCAGTCTTTTTGATAATGTAACAATTTCAGACTGGATACGTGTTTTCGGCTTCATAATCAAAAATCAAATAATGAGGGTTGAACATTGGTTGTCTGAGTTGCAGATGATTTCTGTTTTGCTCTGCTCTGTAACTTGCTGAGTTCCATTTGCTGATATTGCTCAATAGCCTTTTTGCGTGCGTTCTGCTTTTCCTCTTCAGTAAGTTCAACATGGTGGTTTACCATTACTTTACAACTGATAGGTTTTCCGATTTCAATATCATCTTCATCATAGTAGTGCATAGCCATAGAATAGATTTCATCATCATCAAATCCGTTCATTCCGCTTTTCTGAACTTCATTAAGTATATAGGTTATGCAATCGTCAATGTTCTTTGCCGGATTTGCGTATCGTGGTGCAAACAAATCGTCTGTCATTGCTCTATACTCCAAGTAGTTTTGGATAGCAGCCTTGAATAATTCAGTACCTTTCATATCTCACAAGTTTAATAGTTAAAAATTTTATGCGGATTCTAGAGCTGAGAGAGTTGAGTTTCAACCTTTGATATCTGCCTCTCGTATATCCGACATTTTTTTATGCGTCTTTCTTTCACTTCGGTCGTTTTCGTTTCAGGTGCTATAAAAGGTAGGTATTAGCAGATACAAGGTTTTTGTATAAAATACTACCCGAAGGGCTGGAGATTTTCTACAAAACCATCGGCTTGACCTTGTATCTGCGTTAAATACCGTAATTACCTTTGCACCGGAACGTAAATGACCGTCAGAAGTGTGGAAAGAGAAATGAATGGAGGTACTGCGATAAAAGAGGCAGACAAATTAAACTTGATAGATATTTCTGATTTTGTCACAAAATCAAAAGTGTGTTTTTCATATTTCAGATTATTAAATCATAGAAGATTTTTCATTATTAGAAATATACTCTTTTTCATGCTCAGTCACATAATGCAGGAATTCAATCGTCTTCAGACGTTGTTCAACACTTGTTTTAGATACAAGTAGAGGTTCTTCATCACTGGCACACCAATGGGCATACATATCAATAAGTGCCTGGATTTCTCTCCTTATATATTGTGGCACACGCATGGTTACAGAAGGAGAATTTCCGGCAAGTTTCTTTCTGCCAGTTCCTTTTCTTCTTCCGCCTTTCTTTTGTGCTATAATCTTCTCAATATCTACAGAAGTTAGAATTTGAGGTCTATAATATTCAGGTAAACCACCCTTGGCCTTGTAATAATAGCTGCCATAAGGATTTCTCCATACCCGATCGAGTTTGTTCAACAAGTAGAGTCGAATAACTTCTTTGCACAATTCATGGTCATAAATATTCCTGACTGATTTTGTCACATTTTCAGAGGTATAAAATGGTATAATAATATCGTATTTCGTAACGAGAGTATCTGTCGGTTTCATAAAATAAAATGAGTTATTTGATTTTGTCACTTTTTCAAAAGGCATAATTAATGCTTATATAAAGCATAGCAACAACAGAATGATTGCAGCAATCGCAATCCATTTGACGATAGTGAGTATTACAGAGAATGCAAACCTCATTATGCTCGAAATGAGAATAAAACCAAAAAGCAATCCTATGGCTATAACCACTTCTTTGGTAATGATGCAGCTAAGCAGCCAGCAGAAGCCTATCAGAACAGTAATATAAAATGTCAGCTTGATTAGAGATATAACTCGATAATGTGAAGCAGGCTGATTTACAGGTTGCTTCTTCAATGATTCATTTGATATAAAAGTAGGTTCTGTTTTCATAAGCATCCATTTTAGAAAGTTAGTATTAGGTCGGGATAGAACAACCTTTGTTTCAAGGGCTTTATAAAGGTCGGCTTTCAGAAAAGGCAAGGACTATGGGATAAATACAACCTTCAGGTGGAGATTTCTCCCATAGCCTTGGGAATCCTTGCCGATTAAAAGCCGGAAATTACCTTTGCACTTGAACAAAGGTTGTCCCGACTTTAACAGGTAAAACTGAATCAGAAAACAGGAAGCTCGTTTCTTTCAATAATAATCTGTATGCAACCTGTTAGTTCAGTGTAAAGTTCATCATACTCTGGTTTACCGTCAAAATCATCATCAAGTTTATATTTGGCAAATGTTTTCTGAACGGCTGTATTGCCCAAAAGGATAGCTGCCAACCTCTCAGCAAGACTCTGAGGTATATTTTCTGCAAACTCATTCCATAATACTTCTACAATTGTATCATACTTGGAAAAGTGAAGTCCATTGTACAGAACCTCATTTGCTGCTTCTTCAGCTTCAAGATCTGAAAGACCAATGGTTATGGCATTGGCATATACATTCAATGCTTCATCTGCACGGCTACTTAGGAAAGCTATATCATTGGATAATTCCGGATGATGCTCACTGATATACTTCCTCAATAAAGACTGGAAGTAAGAAAGTTCTCTTTTTTCGTTTGTTTTCATGTTACCTACTTTTTTATTTGGTTAATGGAATCATTGAAATTATCTAATTTACCCGCAAGTGCCAGCATATCTTCTTCTATCTTCTTGTTTGTTATACGGGCATATACTTGTGTAGTCCTTATATTAGTGTGACCAAGCATTTTTGACACAGATTCAATAGGAACACCTTTACTTAAAATCATTGTAGCAAATGTATGTCTTCTCTGATGGAAAGTGATAGGTTCTGCAAGGGAAAGCGAACAGGTAAAGATAAAACGTAAACCGTTTGAAATGAGCGGTATTTCACTATTCTGCCAAGTAGAGAAAATGCAAACGGCAACGGAATATTGAGGTTGTTCAGTTACCAAACCGTTAGCCGGGCAGTTACCGAAACGGGAATAGGTAACGGCAGGCAATGAAAAGAAATCCTCACCGTTTTGTTTGCGCTCATACACAATGTTTTGCATATCAAGGAACGCTTATACGGCAAGTAATTTTGCACTAAAAAATATAAGCGTATGAAAGTAGAAAAATTCAAGGTGTTGCTCTACCTCAAAAAGAGCGGACTGGACAAATCGGGAAAGGCTCCCATCATGGGGCGCATCACGGTAAACCGCACAATGGCACAGTTCGGATGCAAGCTGTCTTGCACGCCTGAATTGTGGAATCCACGTGAAAGCCGTCTGAACGGCAAGAGCAAAGAGGCGGTTGAAACCAACGCCAAGATTGAGAAACTGCTGCTTGCCATCAATTCCGCATTTGATTCTCTGTTGGAGCGCAAGCAGGAGTTTGACGCTACGGCAGTCAAGGACATGTTTCAGGGGAGCATGGATAAGCAGATGACCCTGTTGAAACAGTTTGACCGTATCAACGAGGACTTGAAATCGCGTATAGGCATCGACCGTACCGAGGGAACATACTCCAAGTATTACTACACACGGCAGATTCTCGCAGGGTTCATCCGTGAGAGATTCAAGACGGAGGATGTCGCCTTCGGGCAACTTTACGAGCGGTTTATCTGGGATTTTCAAGACTATGTGCTCGATGAGAAGAAACAATCCCTGCAATCCGTGCGCCATTACCTTGCCCTTTTGAAGAAGGTATGCCGCATCGCCTACAAGGAGGGACATTCCGAGCGCTATTTCTTCTGCAACTTCAAGCTGCCGAAACAGGAAATCAGCGCACCGAAGGCACTCACACGGGAGGAGTTTGTGAAAGTACGTGACGTGGAAATATCCGTGCGCCGCAGGCCCTCGCTTGCCCTCACCCGTGATCTGTTCCTGTTTGCCTGCTACACCGGAACAGCGTATGCCGATACCGTGTCCATCACGCGGGACAATCTCTTTTCCGACGATGACGGGAACCTGTGGCTGAAATACCACCGCAAGAAAAACGAGTACCTCGCACGGGTGAAACTGCTTCCCGAAGCGATTGCCCTATTGGACAAATACAAGGACGAATCACGGGAAACCCTTCTGCCTATTCAGGACTACCGCGTGTTGAGAGCCAACATGAAGAGCCTCCGTGTACTGGCAGGAATCAAAACCGATATCGTCTATCATGTCGGACGCCATAGTTTCGCAAGCCTGATAACGCTTGAAGAGGGTGTACCTATCGAAACCATCAGCCGAATGTTGGGACACACCAATATCCAGACAACGCAAATTTACGCCCGTGTGACTCCGAAGAAACTTTTTGAGGACATGGACACATTTATCGAAGCGACCAAAGACTTGGTGCTTGTTCTCTGATGCAACTATTTAATCAAGTTCAATAAGATAATCAGTTATGCGCAGTACATTCAAACAACTCTATTACATCAACCGCAGCAAGGTGAAAGCTGATGGTACGACCGCCATTTGGTGCAGAATCTCCATAGATGGCAAACAGGCGGTGCTTTCCACGGGTATTTATTGCAATCCAGATGATTGGAACAGTAAAAAGGGCGAGGTAAAGGACGTTCGCACAAACGGACGGTTAAGCCAATATCGCCAACACATTGAAGATACATACGACACCATACTGAAAGAACAGGGTGTTGTCAGTGCGGAATTGCTGAAAAACACCATAGTGGCGGAAAGCTCCTTGCCCACAACCCTGTTACAAACAGGCAAACAAGAGCTGGAGAGGTTGAAGAAACGCTCTGTCGAGATACAATCACGTTCCACTTACCGACAATCCATTATCTTTCAGGACTGTATCAGGCTGTACATAGAATCGGTGTATGACATGCAGGATATACCGTTGGAGGAAATAACGGAAGGGTTCGGCAACGATTACAAGACATTCCTGTTAAAGGACTTGGGATGCAGCACAGACAAGATGAACAAGTGCCTGTGCTGGCTCAACAGGTTGTTGTATCTTGCAGTGGACAGGGAAATCATACGTGCCAACCCTATCGAGGACGTGGAATATGAAAAGAAGAATCCTCCAAAGCTGAAACATATCAGCCGTAACGAATTGAAACGCCTGATGGCAACTCCGTTTGAGGACAGTAACATGGAATTGGCACGGCGTATGTTTATCTTTTCGAGTTTCTGCGGTCTGGCGTATGTGGATATACACCGGCTCTATCCGCACCATATCGGGGAGGCTGCGGACGGCAGGAAATATATCCGCAAAAAAAGAGGTAAGACCAACGTGGAAGCATTTGTTCCGTTGCATCCCGTGGCAGAGCGTATATTGTCGCTTTACAACACGACCGATGATACCAACCCCGTTTTCCCTTTGCCCATCCGTGATATACTTTGGCATGAGGTGCATTCCATCGGTAACGCACTGGAGTTTGAAGAAAATCTCTCCCATCACCAAGCCCGGCACACCTTCGGAACCCTGTTGATTTCCGCTGGCATTTCGATAGAGAGCATCGCCAAGATGATGGGACATACAAATATCACCAGTTCCCAAGTCTATGCAAAAATCACAGATGACAAGATTTCCAAGGACATGGACAAACTGATGGAACGGAGAAAGAAAATATCGGCCGGTGAAAAGATAAACAGCGAAAATAGCAAACATCAAATCACCCCATTATGAACAGAGGTATAATAACAATCAGTGAAAAGGGTGTGGTCATTATGCCGACCGCACCCGTGTGGATGACACAATTTGAGATAGCCGACCTATTCGGAACATTCTCATGCGATGTCCGCAAAGCGATTCATACCATTTACAAGAACAAGGAACTGAACGAATTTGACACGATGAAGTATCTCAAGCAACCGGATGGCATCAGTTACGATGTCTATAACATTGAAGTGATTATAGCCGTTGCATTCAGGATATGCAGTAAAGAGAGTGTCTTGTTCAGACGGTTTATAATAAATGAAATTAGCACCATTAAGAAAGCTACACCGATTACACTATTTGTTGCCAGCGTCAGAGGTAATAACCGATGGTATAGTTGAGGTTCATTCCGTCAGTCACTCGTTCCCGATGCACGGATGCAAAGGTAGCGTATGGCTTGATGGTAGTGGCAAGGTCGGGCGGCAGAGCCGTTTCGGGCGGAATCTTCCTCCTGCGGAGTGTATTCAACCCGAAAACCTTGCCATTGCCTGCCATACGCTTGAAGAGCATCCGGCAACGGAAACAAGCGACTGACGGGAAATCAGAAGAAAGAAGAGAGGAACGGCTTACAGACGAAGCGGAATTTTGATGCTCCGTCTGTAAGCCGCTCCTTTCTCTTTTTGCCGAAAGTCCATTGCTGACGCAATCACAGGGCAGACGGCAAACTGCGCTCCTTCAAGAAAATCAGGTTGCCGTCTGTTGGTAAGCGGAGCGGTAGCAGCCAGCCAGCATCCTTTCGATGTCAGATTCACGGTAGAGGATTTTGCCACCCAACTGGATATAGGCGATACGCCCTTCATTGCGGTAGTCCTGAAGTGTCCGGCGGCTCACTTTCAGCCGTGCCGACACTTCCTTGTCAGTGAAGAAACGCTCTCCGTTCAGTGTCGGGCGGTAATTGACGGTCAGATGTTCGAAGCTGTCCAAAAGACGGTCGAGACTGCCCATGAAGTGGATTATCCACTCGCTGTCCTTGTTAATCAGTTCATTCATGTTACTTTGGATTTAGTGGGTATTGTTAGTTTACTTCGTTCATTTCATCAAGTTTATATAGTTCTTCCTTTGAACTTTGCTTCTTTGCGCCTGTCCTCCACAACGGAAACAATACGCTGCACGTCATCGGGACGGTAGTAGGTCTTGTGGTTTATCTGCGAGTAAGCCAGCGTCCCGTTGTCCCGAAGCGTCTGCAATGTGCGTGGGCTGATGTTGAGCATCCGGCAAACGTCCTGATTGTCTATCCACTCGCCCATTGTCTTCTCTCCGTGCCGCCGGCAGATGGCATCCATGCGACTGACGAAACGGTCGAACTTGGCGACCATCGCCTCAAAGGTCTTTCTTTCAATTGATACGATTTCCATATACATACTTTTTTATTGTTACTGTTTCTTTTGCCACAAAGGAATACATAATCTACTGCCTTGCAATGGACTTCCAGAAAGTGGCAGCGTGTTGCGTCGATACGGTAATCATTGTCCGGTATGCCGTCAGTCGGTTATCTGCGAGTAAGCCAATGACCGGGATTTCCATACTCTCTTTCTTTTCGTTATGTATTCCTTCTTTTACCGCAAAGGAGTACATAATCTGTTATCCGGCAATGGATTTCCAGGAAGTGGAAGCATGTGGCACAGTTGGTAGAGGTTGGCACAGATTGGGGCTATATTCTTAATTCTTGAAATCAGGAATGTGTCAAGATTGAAAACAAGGGCTTAATTCAAACCTGACTGTAATCGCACCTTTGTTCTTCCGGCTATTCACGTCCGGCAAATCTGTAAAGTCCTCACCGATATCTCTGTCACCATAAAGCAAAGTCACACAAAATTGTCTAACCGAATCCAAGTTGTTGACTGACTGTACTAAAACGTCTTACTTTGCTTGCGACAATCGGTCAAGGCACAAACCAAGACCACAGTAATAACTTAATCAATCTGTTTTATGACAATGAAAAGAGAACCAAGTATCAGTGAGCAGCAGGCTCGTGAAATCGTGGAAAGAATGGGACGCAGGGAATCCCGTAGTGAGAAGTCTATGGACGATTTCTACCGGAACATCGGGCTGGACCCGGAACATCTGGCACAACCCGGCAAGACCGTCACGAAAAAAGCGGAAACAGCGACGGCGGATGAACCGTCAGGCGAAACACCCGAAGAAGTGGCAGTGCCGCAGAAGCGTGTCAGCAGCAAGCAACGCAGGCTGTCGCTGGACGAGTACCGTACCGCTTACCTGCGAGTACCCAAGATAACCGACCGCAAACCCGTGTTCGTCAGCGGTGAGGTGCGTGACCGGCTGGACGGGATTGTCCGCCGTCTCGGCGGGCGTGGCATGAGTGCGTCTGGACTTATCGAGAATTTCGCCCGCCTGCACCTTGAAACCTACCGGGAGGATATCGAGCAGTGGCGCAAACTCTGAGCGGATTGCGGTAGAACCGGTCAAATCGGTGGATACACTCCACCAGTTTGACTAATATTCCAAATGAGTTATTATACTCACAAACCAATCCGACAAGCGGAGGATTCTTGTGTCCTCAAAGACACAGCAAGGTATATTTTCAGTTACCCGAATAATTCTAAGTAACTGAAAACACCTTCACCGCCGTGGGCAGAATTATCCTCCGCAGTCGGATAATTTCGGGATTCCTTAATCAAAGATTAAACAATGGACAAGCCATAAAATTAAAAGAATAAGAAGAATGAAAAAGAAGAGCAAGTATGGGAGAAATCCCAAGTTGAATCCGAAGACGCACTGCGTGATGGTGCGCTTCGATGATGAGGAATGGAACAAATTTCTCACGATGTACGAAGAATCACAGGTGTATGCAAAAGCTGTTTTTCTGAAGGCGCACTTCTTCGGACAGAAGTTCAAGGTGCTGAAGGTGGACAAGACGCTGGTGGACTACTACACCAAACTGTCGGACTTCCACGCCCAGTTCCGTGCCATCGGTACGAACTACAATCAGGTCGTTAAAGAGTTGCGCATCCATTTTTCGGAGAAGAAGGCGATGGCGTTGCTCTACAAGTTGGAGAAACATACCATCGACCTTGTGAAATTGAGCCGGGAGATTGTGGAGCTTTCAAGGGAGATGGAGAAGTGTTACCAATCCAAATCCGACTGATATGGCATCGGTAAAGGTCAAGTTTCGCCCATCCACCGTAAACGGCAGGGAGGGTACACTCTACTATCAGGTCATCCACAACCGTGTGGTCAGACAGATAAACACAGAGTATAAACTTTTCGTCTCGGAATGGGACTGCCATTCTGAAACGGTTGTCTTACATCATATATCGACAGTACAAGAGAGGAACAATTATCTGCTTTCAATCGGTTCACGTATCAAGTGGGAAAAGGAGAGACTGAACAAAATCATACACACGTTATCCCAATCCGGCACATTCGTAACGGACGATATAATCATGCGCTTTCATGACAACAGGCAAGAACTGTCGTTTAACGCTTACATCAGCCAGCAGATAGCGAGACTGAAACGCTTGGGGAAGATACGCACTTCTGAAACTTATACAGCTGCACTCAGAAGTTTTAGCGGTTTTATGAATGACACAGAGGCCTTGTTTGACCAATTTAATGCGGATTTGTTGGCAGAGTACGAGGTTTATTTGAAAGGCAGGGGAAATACGCCCAACACTATATCCTTCTATATGCGTATTCTGAAAGCCGTCTATAACCGTGCCGTGGAAGATGGACTGACTGAGCAACAGTATCCGTTCAAGTCTGTTTATACGGGAGTGGAGAAAACCATGAAACGAGCCTTATCGCTCAATGACATCAGACGTATCAAAGGACTGGACTTGTCATTGAAGCCCAATCTTGACTACGCTTGCGATATGTTCCTGTTCTGTTTTTATACAAGGGGAATGTCGTTTATTGATATGGCTTATCTGAGAAAGAAAGACTTGCAGAATGGTACTCTTTCCTATCGCAGACGTAAGACAGGGCAACAACTGTTCATCAAATGGGAAAAATGTATGCAAGATATTCTTGACAAATATCCGATAAACGAAACGGAATACCTCTTGCCCATCATTACAAAACAGGACGAAGATTATCGGAAGCAATATGCCAACAAACTTCACCACGTAAACTATTTGTTGAAGAAAATCGGGAAACTTTTGGATTTGCCAATACCCTTAACGATGTATGTCGGTCGGCATTCATGGGCAAGTATCGCCAAGAGCCGTAATGTGCCTGTCTCTGTCATCAGCGAGGGGATGGGGCATGATTCAGAGAACACTACGCAGATTTATCTTGCATCGTTGGATACTACTGTGGTGGATAAAGCCAATAAGAAGATACTGGATTTGCTGTGAAGTGATAGATGTTTAGCGAATCTGTCCAACGCTTGCCAAGAGACGGATATTTAAGTGCAAAATTAAGCAAAATAATGATTCTCAGGATATAAAACACTGAAAATCTTGAACGTTACTCTGTTTTTGTTTTACAGGAGGAGCCTAATGTTTTGTGAAAGTAATTCATGTAAAAGCTAAACACGGCTATATATCAACAAGATAAGAAAGATAGTCCGTCTCTTGGCAAGAGAGGGAGATAACAATTATATCAATATATACAGTCATGGGATTTTTTGACCTATTTACGAAAAAGAACAATAACAACATGGGGCAATCGTCTCATGTTACTCACCTTATGGATTCTATAAATTCACAAGGTGAAAAACAGTGTATCAAATCTGCTCAAACTCATAACTTGTCTATTTACAAACTTGAAGATTTAATAGCAATGCAATTGGGGCAAGGTTTAATATTAGCCCCATATGATGCACAACGCTATTTTGAATTAGGAGAAAACGATGCACAACTTCTCTCCATCCTGTCAGATGATGTCATTAAACGTTATCTGCCGAATATGGATTTTTCTACGAAGGATTCTGCTCTTAAGTTTCTTTCTAACCTACCCATTCTTACAGAAAAAGGACTTGCCATTGCATATGTTATCACTGCTGATAATATGCCGATAGGATTTATTTTTATAGATACTCCGACTGTTAACGAAAGAATTGGACTAAATAAATGGACACTTACGTTCTTTATGCTTTCCTCAATGAGAGGCAAAGGACTAATGACGGCATCGCTCGGTAGAATATTGTATTTACTGAAGACAAAGCTTGGTGTATCTCAAGTTTACGCTACTGCCGATAAGACAAATACTGTTTCACAAAAGATTTTACAAGCAACCTGCTTTGAACCTACAGATATCCACGATGTGGCTAACCAAGGTATTACTTATGTTTGTAATCTTGATACTTTGAATTTTCACCATAAATAATTCATCACCATGAACTTGTCTATTTCAACAGATACTTGGGTTTGCTTGAGTATTATTGTCGTTGCCTTTATCGTTTGTCTTATCCTTGTACTCAAGTTCAAGAACAGCGAAAAAATGGAGGCTAACCGCAGAATAATAGAATACTTTCCAACATTGGTTTCCACCCTCGGGGTGTTGGGTACTTTTTGGGGGATCACAAAAGGTTTGATGGCTTTTGACACATCCGATCTTGACCAATCCATTCCTGGCTTGCTTGATGGTTTGAAAACGGCTTTCTTTACTTCATTGACAGGTATGATTGGTTCTATGTTCCTCTCTGCTTTTATCAGTAAGAAACAGGACGAAAGAGATGGTGGCATTTCCGACATTAATCAAGCAGCAGGAGAAATTACTAAGTCTGTAAAGGCAATGAGCGATGCTAATACCGAAACTATGCGCTCAATTCAGCAACAACTCACTGAACAGGAAGCGGACCGCAAGGCGTTTTACCGCACTGTGGGAGAAGTGATGTCTAAGATATCCGATACGCAAAAGTCCATTACTTCCGCCATTGATTCGTTGGTGGTGTTACAACGTAGCCAAGAAAATTCCCTTGCCGATATTAAAGAAGCTACTACGCAACAATCCGTGGCTATCAATTCTGTGGCTAAGTATTCGCAAGAGGTTAGCGAATACACGCATCATCTCGGCGAAATCCTTGATGTTATTTCTGGCATGAGCGGAACGGAAGACGAAATCAATGAAAAGGTTGGCAAACTTAAAGAGATTATTCACGGAGAGGTTATCGAGATTGAAGATAATATGGCGAAGACCAATAAACTTTTGGAAAGCAAATTCGATGAATTTACCGAGCTGCTCAAAAAGAGCAATACGGAAGCCCTTGTGGAAGTGATGAAAAAAGTCACCGAGGAATTCCAAAAGCAAATGAACTCGCTTATTAACAAGCTCATTCAAGAAAATTTCGACCAACTCAACACGTCGGTGGAAAAACTCAATCAATGGCAGCAGGAGAACAAGGAGATGATTGCTTCGCTCACTCATCAGTACAGGGAAATGTCCGACAACTTCGAGGCTACGTCTACTTCGCTTACTCGTGTCAAGGACGACACGGCTTCGCTTGTCAGCGAGGGTGGCAAGCTTCGTCAGCTTGTTGATGCGCTTAATCAAGTTATCATCGAGGACGAACATTTCATAGAAGTTACGAAGGAACTCCATGAAACTGCCAATCTCTCCAAATCCAATATGGAATCGTTCAATGAATCCACCAAGACACTCAATGAGTGGGTACGCAAACAGCGCAACTTTGTAGACGGTGTGCAACTCCTTATCGCCAAGTTGGAGGAACTTAACAAAATCCGTGATTACGGTGACCAGTTCTGGAAAGGTACGAAAGATAAAATGGAGGAAGGTGTCGGAATCCTTACACGTGGGTCGCAGACGCTCAATTCGCAGCTCACTTCTCTTGACCGTCAGTTCTATGGTCGCTTGAGCGCAACTCTTGCTGAACTTGACAACTGTATTACTAAGATGGTGGAACAAGTCGGTAAACGTAGATAATTATGGCAAAACCTAATGTATGGATTTCTGTTTCCGACCTGATGACGGGGTTAATGGTGATATTCCTTTTTATCGCCATTGCCTATATTAGTCGTGTGCAGAAAAACCAGTCTGTACTTACAGACTATGTGGAAACAAAGAACGAACTTCATAATAAACTTGTGAAAGAATTTGCGGGCGATACGCTCAAATGGCAAATGGCTATCGGTAAAGACCTCACTATGAAATTCAAAGAACCGACCGTGCTTTTTGCCACCGGCTCATCAGAACTAACTCCGCGCTTCAAAGAAATCCTTGATGAATTTCTCCCTCGCTATTTCAGTATTCTCTTGAATGACAGCTTGCGCTCTAACATTCAAGAAATACGCATTGAGGGACACACTGATGATGTGCCTATGCCAATATACGATGCTGACCCGTATATTGCTAATGCCAAGCTTTCGCAAGAGCGTGCTTTGTCTGTTCTAAAATACTTCCGTTCTATGTCGCAGTTTACTAAATACTCGGATAAACAGAAGCAGTTGCTTGAATATTGGTTCACTGCAAACGGTCTTTCTTATGGTAAGGCTCTTGATGCGGACGGAGATTTCATCATCCGCTCCAACAAACCGATTGACCGTGCTTTTTCTCGCCGTGTAGAGTTCCGTATTGTCACTTCTGGCGATGAGATACTTGAAAACTTTGTAAAGGAGAACACCAAATGAGTTTCGATTTTGACATAGATGCTGAAGAAGAATGGTTCGATGACTCCGCCCCCATTTATGACTTCCCCAATCTAAAAAAACGCCTGACCGATATGGGCGTACAGATTGGACTAGCGGGAGCATGGCGTTCTGTCGGAACGGTCGATGTGCTGCCCGAAGACATCGGTGAACGCATTCTTTTTGAAGACGGAGGCATCTTCTATATTGATGACGAGGGGGTGAAACGCCGTGGCTTTATGTATAAGGCTGCTTTCTATTTCGAGTGGCAGGGACGCATAAGTCAACCCAAGTTTCACGTCTGTAAATGCACCGCCATTGAAAACTTCGGTCGTGATGCCTATCGTTTTACCAATGCAGAGCCTATTAAAGTTTATTCGCGTAATGCTCACAAAGAAGTGGAAGTTGAGGGCATGGAGCTATGCGGTTATTGCAAACGTATGCTGATGGACGAAGAAGCGGAACGGGTGAACGATTCAACCGACTTTGTGGAAATCCTGAAAGAAGCGGGTGATGTGAAAGAACCCACGGAGTATGATGTGGATATTTTCGGCTATGTCAAAAATTGGGAGCAAATTTCACTTGCTTACCGTACAAAGAAACAATTTACTTGCGAACGATGTGGCACACAAGTGGAGGACGGCTTCGACCATTACTATATGCAAACCCACCACAAAAATGGAGTTAAGACCGACAATCGTGAGGGCAACCTTGAATGTCTGTGTATTAAATGTCACTCCGAAGTGGACGATACCCACCGCCGTAATTTTTCTTCTGGGGCGCAAAAAGTCATGATTGACGAATATATGCGCAAATACTACGGAAAAGAATCAGGCTCTATTATTTCTCGTCTTATAAAGGCGGTGCATAATCGACAAGAGCCTCCTATTATAGTGAATGATGACGACATTCCTTTTTAAAATTATGTAAAAAGTAGAATATTATAGTATGAAAAAACTGTATGTTCTGTGTTTATTGATGGTATGTATATATGAATATCGAATTTATATTGTACTTTTGTGTAGTATAAAGCGTTCTTTTGATTGATGCATTATTGAGCGAAACACAGAATATCGCTAGTTTCTAAATCGTTACCTTTCAAGTTGCTAACACTTGTAAGTATCTGTGTTTTAACTAGAAAGAAAAAGCACTATGACTTGCCAGGTGATAAGTCAAATTCTTCTTAATACCACAAACATCACCGATTTCTTTTAAGTAACTATTCATCTTCTGATTGGATAATATAGGAAGAAGTTTACCATCTTTCGTTCTTCCTCTATACTTTTCAATAATCATAGCCGGAATATCGAGCAACAAAATATTACTCGGAACTTTTGTCTTCTGACGTGTAGTCATTATCCATCGTTTACCATTAAGTGTGACTATATTATCTTGTGTTAGATTTGCGACATCTATATATGCCAAACCACAGAAGCACGAAAAAATAAAAATGTCCCTTACAGCTTCAAGTCGTGCTGTCGGAAATTCCTTTTCCATGATACATTTTATTTCTTCATCTGTAAGGAAACCTCGGTCAACATATTCCAATTGAAAATGATGATTCATAAACGGATCATGAGTAATCAAGTCTTTCTTTTGGGCATCCCTAACAACAGTCTTAAAGAACTTTAATATTTTGGTTGCAGTGTTGATTTTAAGATTAGCTACAGAACGCAGGTATGTTTCAAAATCATTGATAACCTGATGTGTCAGTTCTTTTGGCATTAAATCTTTACGTCTATACTTATATCGCAAAAAATTCTCAAAATGACGTTTGGTCCCTGAATATTTGTGATAGGTGGCTTTTGCTTTGATTGTTCCTACCTGAGCCTGCAGTTCTTTTAAATAATCATCATAGAATTCAAGAAAGGTAATTTTTGCCTTATCCTTCCCAAGAAAAAAATTCTTTATTTTTTCAAGAGTAAGGTCTGCATCACTCTCATGGCGTTTAAAGATTTCCTGGAAAGATGTAGATATTTCATCCAATTGAGCATTGACAACCAATGCCTCCTGAGTACGCCCTTTCATTCGGCTTGTTGAATTACACCACAATTTTTTATCCACATAGATACCGGATGAACCTACATTAAGCATTTCTTTGTTTAAATAGATTCTGATCATCAAAGGAGATTTACCACTTTTGTTCTCGTAATTGGAGCGTACATAGAACGACACTTTAAAAATCATTCTCATAATAACTAATCATTTTTTAGTGTAGCAATTTTGCCACAAAGTTCGACATAATTTATTATGAATGAGTGATTTATAAGGCGTCAATTTGGCTATCTTTTGACCGTCACTGCTACATTTTTTTGCCAAAAATGCGAGGTCATTTTCTGTAGCAGAGAATTCAAGATGGTATTCATCTCAAATTTTCTGCTACATTTTTGTGACAGCAAAATTTCTGTAGCAGAAATTGTAGCAGAAATTGACTAAGATATGACTGCCAACCGATGCTGGATGGCCTTCATCTTGAAACAAAAATATACGAAAAAAGCACCGTAATCAATTGATATACGGTGCTTTGACTCCTTGAGTGAAGGTTTAATTGAATACCTTCTTTTAGTCTCGTTGCGGAAGCTGGGGGATTCGAACCCCCGGTACGGTTACCCGTACGTCAGTTTAG
>OJPY01000406.1_pt1 | contig 17873 bp, 10 predicted proteins | sample 1598651 | NCBI WGS metagenome assembly OJPY01 (sample SAMN03922492, study PRJEB24848) | human gut metagenome | isolation source: stool sample | host: Homo sapiens | place: Germany | collected 2011-05 | reverse complement strand
GCTCGTCGGCAGCGTCAGATGTGTATAAGAGACAGACTTGAAAGAGATGCATCGCATCGTCAACGCACTCCCCCGGGAGTATAAGATTCCTTTCTCCATGCACGTATCAGGTTTCAAATACCGTGAGATTGCAGAGAAATTAGGATTGCCATTAGGTACAGTGAAGAGCCGCATATTCTTCACACGTCAACGTTTACAACAAGAGTTGAAAGATTTTGTATAAATGAGGATAACGCATACAAACAAGCTTATAAGCAAAAGGAGCAAGGGGATAGATCCTCGTTGCTCCTTTCTTTTTATTTATGATTCAATTATCACTTGCCTTTCTTGTTTTTGCTTTTTTTCTTTTCTACGGCTTTTTCTTCAGATGGAAATTTAGGAACCAGATTCATCAGCCGTAATATCTGATTTTGTCGTTTTAATATGTATGACGAAGGTTTCGCCGAGTTAAACCGTATCGGATTGGGCAGAGTAGCGGCGATAAGTGCGCATTGTCCCCGGGTCAACTGGGCAGCTGTTGTTCCGAATTTGACCTTTGCGGTAGCTTGCGCGCCGTAGATGCCATTTCCCATTTCTATAGAGTTGAGATAGACTTCCATGATTCGTTCTTTCGACCAGAACAGTTCGATGAGAAACGTAAAGTAGACTTCGAGTCCCTTGCGTACCCACGAAGATTGCGGCCATAAGAACACATTCTTGGCTGTCTGCTGACTAATGGTACTTGCTCCGCGTTTCCGTTTGCGTGTTTCGTTCTCTTTCATCGCTTTCTTGATTTCTACAAGATCGAATCCGTTGTGTTCGGCAAAACGGTTGTCTTCGGAGGCTATGACCGCCATCGGCAGGTTGGGAGATATCTTATCAAAAGAAACCCACGTGTGCTTCCACGTGGGTTTATCTCCTGAAAAAACTTGCTGAACGCTTCGGATAACCATCAACGGAGTTACATAAACCGGCATGAAACGATAAATAATCACTGCCAGTAGCGTTGATGCAAAGAAGAAAATCAGCAGGTTGCGCGTATAGCGCAGTAATTTTTTAATGAGTAGCTGCTTGTGCATCTTTAATCATTTGCTCACTTGCGTACATGTATACTTCTACACGACGGTTTTGTTCGCGACCGGCAGCAGTGTCATTGCTTGCAACGGGATCGCTTTCACCCATTCCTTGTACACTCTTGATCTGATTGGTGGAAACACCGCAACTCAACAAGTAACTGGACACACTTTGCGCACGTTCTTGTGATAAGTTCAGGTTCTTTTGCTGGCTTTGTGCAGCAGTACTGTTCTTCCAGCCCTGGTTGTCGGTATATCCGTAGATAGACACGTCCATATCCCGGTTCTGGTTGAGCACATTGTTGGCAAACTTGCTTAAAGCAGATTTAGCAGCAGCACTTAGATTTGCATTACCGGTAGTGAAAAGAATACCCGAGTCGAATGTTACTTTCACGGCTTGCAATCCGTTGTTGTCTGTTATCTGTTCTACTTGTGCGCCTTCAATTTGTTTTGCTTCTGCTGCTGCTTTGTCCATCTTCTTACCGATAAGAGCACCTGTACCTGCACCTACTGCCGTACCAATAGCAGCACCGATAGCAGCACCTTTACCTTTACCGATAACACCTCCCAGGATCGCACCTAGTGCAGCGCCCGAACCACCACCGATAGCAGCACCTTTACCAGTGTTGTTCATACTTCCACAGCTACCAAATATCATGGCAATACTCATGAAGAGAACCATAAATTTCATCTTGTTCATAATGTTGATGTTTTTTAATTGGTTTATAAAAAATGTTTTTATACGAATCACTTCGCATTATTAATAACAATGCAAAGATACATATTATTTGGCAAGCGTGTACTTTTTAAGTTAAAATAACTCGGATGAGTCCCTTTGTTTGTTAATAAAGGGAAATGATAATTATCCTTTTATCGTTGAAGGAATACTCAAACACTTCTTTTTAATAATAATGAACCAACTCAAAAGAATTAACCCTTTGGCAACCGTGGTGATGCAGACTGCCCACCAGATTCCTTCCACTCCCATACCCATCCGTACAAACAGGATGGCAAGCGGAATACGCATATAGTTGCAACTGATGCTGATAATAGCAGGAGGGATGGTGCGTCCGATGCCGTAGAATACTCCCTGCATGGTGATTTCGAGCATCATAAAAAGTTGCGAATATCCGTCGATACGGAGGAACACACCTCCGGCTTCGTAGGCCGCCTGTTCGGGGACGAATATGGCAAAAACTTCATTCCCGAAGAAAACGAATAGTAATGTGCAGAATGTACCGAAGATTCCCGTCATCCATAAAGTCGTATACCAGGCTCTAAGTACCCGTTCCACTCGTCCGGCGGCGTAGTTTTGGGCGATGAAGGCACTTAGTGCGGTGGAGAATCCCTGTGAGGTATTCCAGGTAATTGCTTCAATTTGTCCTCCGGTGGTGAAAGTCATCAGGCCGATGTGTCCTCCCTGTTCCGAGGCGGTGCGGCAAAGGAACATATTGACGAAAGCAAATAGCGTATTCAAAGTAGCTACGGGCAATCCCAGTTTAAAGATTCTCCGTGTATATTTTTTCTTTAGCCGCGTGAAGAAAGGGAAACCGCCAAGCAGGGCATCCCGGCAACGCAACTGATAAACGAAAATCAGGAAAACACTTGCTTCCGCAATCCAGGTAGCGTATGCCGCACCATTGGTTCCCAGCCCGAAACCGAAAATGAAGAGCGGGTCCAGAATGATGTTCAGTATCAATCCTGTGCCGCTGATAAAGAACGGGACTTTACTGCGCCCTGCTGCATTATAAATTCCGGTGAAGGCGGCGGAGAGGAAGACAAAAGGTAATCCGGTAGAAACAATCCGCAGATATTGGATGGCATTGGCCGTAATATGATCCTCGAGTTCATAGATGCGTATGATAGGTTCTGCAAATATAAAAAGGAGTGTGCCCCAACAGATGGAAATAATCAAAGCAATCGTGATGTTATGAGACGCGAAACTGCGGGCATCTTCCTGGCTTTGCGCACCGATGGATTGTCCGACACTCACTTCAGATCCCACCTTATTTAATAAGGAGATAGAACCGGACATCCAGGTCAGGATTCCGACAGAACCGATGGCGGCTACGGCTTCACTTCCCAGTCGTCCTACCCACGCCATATCTGTGAGGCTATATGCCATTTGGATAAACGACGTTGCCATGATCGGCATTGCCAGATTAAACAGTTGACGGTTGATAGGACCTTGTGTCAGATTCTTTATTCCTTGCATATAATTTTTCTAATCAAAATGGGCTGCAAAGATACGCAAAATTACTATCTTCGCGCATCTAATTATTCATTAATCAAAGTACATAGATACTATGAAACAGAAATTTTCTACTATTTTTATCTTGCTGCTTCTCTTTTTAGCAGGTTCACGAGTGGTAGCGCAAAATGCTCCGAAACCTTTTGATATTGAACAACCTTCACTTCGCGTATTCCTTCCTGCGCCAGAACTGGCTACAGGGCGTGCTGTGGTTGCGTGTCCGGGAGGTGGATATTCACATTTGGCATTCGAACACGAAGGCTGTGATTGGGCGCCCTATTTCAATAAACAAGGTATTGCATTGATTGTGCTAAAATACCGGATGCCGAACGGTGATCGTACATTACCCATTTCGGATGCTGAAGCAGCAATGAAATTGGTGCGTGACAGTGCCGATGTCTGGAATTTGAACCCGAATGACATTGGTATCATGGGCTCTTCTGCCGGTGGACATCTGGCTTCTACCATTGCCACTCATGCCAAGCCCGAACTTCGTCCGAACTTTCAGATTCTTTTCTATCCTGTGATTACGATGGATAAATCTTATACCCATAGGGGCTCTCACGACAACCTTTTGGGAAAAGATGCTTCTGCTGAATTGGAACTTGAGTATTCTAATGAAAAGCAAGTGACGAAAGATACACCGCGTGCTTTTATCGTATATAGTGATGATGATAAAGTCGTTCCGCCTGCTAACGGAGTTAATTATTATTTGGCGCTGAACAAGAACAATGTTCCTTCAGTGCTTCATATTTATCCTTCCGGTGGACATGGATGGGGAATTCGCGAGGGTTTCCTCTATAAGAATGAAATGTTGGACGAACTGACGTCTTGGCTCCGTAGTTTCAAAGTACCTCATAAAGATGCTATCCGTGTAGCTTGCATTGGAAATAGTATTACGTATGGAGCACGTATCAAGAATCGTGATCGTGACAGTTATCCGGCCGTGTTGAGTCGTATGTTGGGAGAGGCTTATTGGGTAAAGAATTTCGGAGTCAGTGCCCGCACTCTGCTGAACAAGGGCGATCATCCTTATATGAATGAAAAGGCTTATCAGGATGCGCTGGCTTTCAATCCTAATATCGTTGTTATCAAGTTGGGTACGAATGACAGTAAATCATTCAACTGGAAATATAAGGCCGACTTCACGAAAGATCTGCAAACGATGGTCGATGCTTTCAAAGCATTGCCAGCTCAACCGAAGATTTATCTTTGTTATCCTTCTAAAGCCTATCAGACCGGTGATAATATCAACGATGATATCATCTCTAAACAAATCATTCCGATGATAAAGAAGGTTGCCAAGAAAAATAACTTGTCTGTCATCGATCTTCACGCAGCAATGGACGGAATGCCCCAGTTGTTTCCGGATAAGATCCATCCGAATGAAGAAGGGGCTAAAGTGATGGCAAAAGCTGTTTATCAGTCCTTGAAAAAGTAAAATAAGGAACTTGACGATTGTAAAATTTCCGGTTGAAATAATCTCTTTTAGAGAAAGTTTTAACCGGAAATTTTTTAGTTTAATCACAAATAATCTTCTTATAATATGCTAAAAAAGTGTCTTTCTGAAAGTTAGATTTGTTACCAATCTATATTTTTGCGCCCGAAAAATAATAAAATGATAAATAGCGTTATGAATAGACTACAAGATTTTACCTTTTTCTCGCAGTTGATGGCTAACGCTAATATGGGATGGTGGAAAGCCAATTTATCAACTGCGAATTATGAATGTTCTGACTTTATAGTAGAGTTATTAGGTCTGGATCAGACCGGAGTTATTAGTTTTGAAGATTTCAATAAACGTATTCAGAAAGAGGAACAACTTTCTACAACAGTTCATTCTTATGGTGTGTATCAACGGCCGGAGGTGGTGTATTTGCTTGATACGGTGAAAGGAGCTGTTTGGGTACGTAGCAAGGTATGCTTTCAAGAAACGGATGAAGACGGAAACGAAATCATTTATGGTATATCCGAAGTGCAAGATGGTCCTGATATGGCATCTGCTTACCAAGCTTTGCAATACAGTGAGCGTCTCTTATCTAACATTTTCAAGTATTTGCCTATTGGTATCGAATTATACGATATGGATGGGGTATTGGTGGATCTGAACGATAAGGAATTAGAAATGTTTCATATAGAGAAGAAAGAAGACGTATTGGGTATCAATATTTTTGATAATCCTATTTTTCCGAAAGAAATGAAAGAACGGCTGAAGAAAAATGAAGACGCCGACTTTACTTTCCGTTATGACTTCTCGAAGGTCGGATCGTATTATCAGAATACCCAAAAACAGGGTACGATTGATCTGATGACTAAAGTGACTACATTATATAATAGTGAGCATCAGCCAATAAACTATCTATTGATTAATGCGGATAAGACAGAAACAACGGTAGCCTATAATAAGATTCAGGAGTTTGAGGAGTTTTTTGAACTGGTCGGTGATTATGCCAAGGTCGGTTATGCCCACTTCAATATTTTGAGTGGACACGGCTATGCCCAAAAAAGCTGGTACAGAAATGTGGGTGAAGCGGATGAAACTCCGTTGTCCGACATCTTTGGCACATACCGGCATTTCCATCCCGATGACCGTGCCTTGTTGATTCGGTTTTTGGACGACGCACGAAAGGGACTTACTACCAAACTTAGCAAAGAGATGCGTGTTCTTAGGGAGGATGGCACATACACATGGACGCATGTCAATCTGTTAGTAAAGAAATATGCCCCGCAAGACCGGATTATCGAGATTATCAGCATCAATTATGATATCACAGAACTGAAAAGGACAGAAGAAATGCTTGTCAAGGCACGTGATAAAGCTGAAGCGTCCGATCGGTTAAAGTCTGCTTTCCTGGCTAATATGAGTCATGAAATCCGTACTCCTTTAAATGCTATTGTCGGCTTTTCAAGCCTGTTGACTAGTACGGAAAATGCAGCGGAAAAGGAACTATATAATTCTCTGATTGGACATAACAACAAACTATTATTAAATCTGATTAATGATGTAATTGATCTTTCTAAAATAGAATCCGGTTATCTGGAATTGCGTCCGGACTGGGTTAACCTTACCGAGCTTCTTGACGAGAGTGTAGCGGAGTATGCTCATCAAGTACCATCCGGCGTTGAACTTCTGACTAACTATCCGGCACATGATTCTCTGGTAGAACTGGATAGACTGCGTATCAAACAGATCTTGAGTAATTTCCTTTCGAATGCCTTAAAGAACACTACCACCGGACATGTGGAAGTCTTCTATGAGGTAGACCACCAATCTGTCAGAATCGGTGTTAAAGATACCGGTCGGGGCATCCCGCAGAATATGCTTGAAAAGATATTCGAAAGGTTTGAGAAATTGGATTCCTTTGCTCAAGGGGCCGGTCTGGGCTTACCTATCTGCAAACTGATCGTCGAGAAGATGAACGGGCGGATATTAGTCGATTCCCAACTGGGGATAGGTACTACTTTTATAATCGAATTACCGTGTCGCTCTATGCTTGTTGAATAAGTATATGTGAAGAATATTAAAAGAAAAATCCCTTGATAACGACTGATTATCAAGGGATTAATTTTATGTTTCGTGATCCGCCTGGGGCTCGAACCCAGGACCCCAACATTAAAAGTGTTGTGCTCTACCTGCTGAGCTAGCGAATCAATCCTTCAGTGCTTTCTTTCGAATGCGGGTGCAAAGGTAGAACATTTTTTTATAACTCCAAAAGAATTCAAACATTTTTCTTATCTTTGTGCCATTATCAACAATATATAATCATACATTATGGCTGCTGACGATAAAAAAATTATCTTCTCAATGGTAGGAGTGAGCAAAGCATTCACTCCTAATAAGAATGTGCTGAAAGACATTTACCTGTCGTTTTTCTATGGAGCGAAAATCGGTATTATCGGTTTGAACGGTTCTGGTAAATCAACGTTATTGAAGATCATCGCCGGTTTGGAGAAATCCTTTCAGGGAGAAGTCGTGTTTTCTCCGGGATATTCCGTGGGGTATTTGGCACAGGAACCTTATTTAGACAACACAAAGACAGTAAAAGAAGTAGTGATGGAAGGTGTGCAACCCATTGTTGACGCACTGACAGAATACGAAGAAATCAATCAGAAATTCGGTTTGCCGGAGTATTATGAGGATCAGGATAAGATGGATGCTCTTTTTGCTCGCCAGGGTGAATTGCAAGATATCATTGATGCAACTGATGCATGGAATCTGGATAGCAAGTTGGAGCGTGCGATGGATGCTCTCCGTTGTCCGCCTGAAGATCAGCCGGTAGAAAATCTCTCCGGAGGTGAACGTCGCCGGGTAGCTCTTTGCCGTTTGTTGCTGCAGAAACCGGATGTGCTTTTGCTGGACGAACCTACCAACCACTTGGATGCAGAGTCTATTGACTGGTTGGAACAACATCTACAACAATATGAAGGTACGGTTATTGCTGTGACGCACGACCGTTACTTCCTCGATCACGTTGCCGGATGGATTCTTGAACTGGATCGTGGTGAAGGTATCCCCTGGAAAGGTAACTACTCTTCCTGGTTGGAACAGAAGACCAAACGTATGGAAATGGAAGAAAAGACCGCCAGCAAACGTCGTAAAACACTGGAACGTGAGTTGGAATGGGTACGCATGGCTCCGAAAGCCCGTCAGGCGAAAGGTAAGGCACGTCTTAACTCTTATGACAAATTGCTGAATGAGGACGTGAAGGAGAAAGAAGAGAAACTTGAAATCTTTATTCCGAATGGTCCCCGTCTGGGTAATAAGGTCATTGAAGCCAAACATGTGGCTAAAGCATACGGTGATAAATTGTTGTTTGACGATTTGAACTTTATGCTTCCTCCTAATGGTATTGTCGGTGTGATTGGCCCTAATGGTGCGGGAAAGACGACATTGTTCCGCCTGATTATGGGATTGGAAACAGTGGATAAAGGAGAATTTGAAGTAGGAGAGACTGTAAAGGTGGCGTATGTAGACCAGCAACACAGAGATATTGATCCGAATAAGAGCGTATATCAGGTAATTTCCGGTGGTAATGAGTTGATCCGTATGGGGGGACGTGATGTGAATGCGCGTGCATACCTTTCCCGTTTCAATTTCTCTGGAGGCGATCAGGAAAAACTCTGCGGCGTACTGTCCGGTGGTGAAAGAAACCGTTTACACTTGGCGATGGCTTTGAAAGAAGAAGGTAATGTACTGTTGCTCGATGAGCCTACCAATGATATCGACGTAAACACTCTGCGTGCTTTGGAAGAAGGTTTGGAAGATTTCGCCGGCTGTGCAGTAGTTATCTCGCACGACCGTTGGTTCCTCGACCGTATCTGTACACATATCCTTGCTTTTGAAGGAGACTCCAATGTATTCTACTTCGAAGGTTCATATTCAGAATATGAAGAAAACAAAATGAAACGTTTGGGAAATGAAGAACCAAAACGCGTTCGTTATAGAAAGTTAATGACTGACTAGTATAAAGTAATAGATTGAAGCATTTCTAATGCTTTCTGTTTCAAAATAAAAGGCTCTGCAAATATTGTAGAGCCTTTATCGTTTTATAACAAGGGAAAACGTTTATCTCTCTTAAAAAATTGTAGTATAATCGTAATGTAGTTCTAAATATTATTAATTATATTTGTGCACAGTTTTTAAAAGCAAACAATTTATATTAACTAATCAACTACATTTATGTTAAAGAGAATGCGATCTTTTTTAGTAGCGGCGATGCTCATGGTCATTGCTACCGTTAGTGCGCAGGTTACCACTTCTAGTATGAGTGGTAAGGTTACAGCACAAGATGAACCTATCATTGGAGCGACTGTGGTTGCAATCCACGAGCCGTCAGGTACACGTTATGGTACAGTGACTAATATCAGTGGTCAATTTAATTTGCAAGGTATGCGTACCGGTGGTCCTTACAAAGTTGAAGTTTCTTATGTTGGTTATCAGACTGCTATTTATAAAGGTGTAAATTTATCGTTAGGAGAAGTATACACTTTAAATGTAGTTTTAAAGGAAAGTTCTGAATTATTGGATGAAGTTATAGTAACAGCACAGAAAACAGTAGAGAAGATGGGGACTGTAACGAATGTGAGTGAGCGTCAGTTAACGACATTGCCTACTATTAATCGTAGTATTACTGACTTTACTAAACTTTCTCCTTATGCGGGTGGCAGTAATTCTTTTGCCGGACGTGATGGACGTTATAATACAATAACTGTGGATGGTGCAGCTTTGAACAATAATTTTGGTTTGAGTACTAATAATTTGCCGGGTGGAGATGCGCAGCCTATTTCACTTGATGCAATTGATGAAATTAGCGTTAATGTTTCTCCTTATAGTGTTACGTATTCCAATTTTACGGGAGCTTCTATTAATGCTGTAACCAAGAGTGGTACAAACGAATTAAAGGGAACAGTTTATACATATCAGAAACCAAAGAATTTTATAGGAAAATCTATTAACGATGTTGACGTTCCTAATGTGGAAAGTTATAAATCCAGTTTGTATGGCTTTACATTAGGAGCTCCGATAATAAAAAATAAACTATTCTTTTTTGTAAATGGAGAATTAGAAAATAGTACTAGCCCTGGTATTTTGTGGACTCCTAGTCAAGAAGAAGGTGGAAGTGGGGATAATCAAAATCATATTTCTAGAACTTGGATAAAGGATTTGAAGACAATAAGTGATTTTGTAAAGGATAAATATGGATATGATCCGGGAAGTTATGATAAATTTGATGATTTCGAGAGTAAAAATTGGAAGCTTATGGCTCGTTTGGATTGGAATATTAATAAAAGTCATAAACTGTCATTACGTTTTAACACAGTGAAATCAGAAAATGATGCTAGTATTAGTTCAACCTCTTCGGTAATCACTAAAGCTAATTCAAACCGTTATGGGGTTGATGCATTTGCATTTGGAAATTCCAACTATGGTTTTAGAAATATTGTAACGTCTCTTTCCGGTGAGTTGAATAGCAATTTTTCTTCTTCAGTACAAAACAAATTATTAGTGACTTATACCCATATCCGAGATTCTCGTACAACTAAGGGAGATGCGTTTCCAATGGTTGATATTTACAAGGACGGTAAGCAGTATATGACATTGGGTACAGAATTGTTTACTCCTTTTAATGATGTCGAGAATAATGTATTTAGTGTTACTGACAATGTAACTATTAATAAAGGAAACCATTTGATAACTGCCGGTGCAACATTTGAAAGACAGTATTTCATGAATTCATATTTACGTGCTCCTTATGGATATTATCGTTATGCTTCAATGGACGATTTTATGACGGGAGAAAAACCGATGCTGTATGGCATTACTTATGGATATAATGGAAAAGACGCTCCGGGAGCTGAACTGACATTTGGTATGTTGGGAGCTTATGCACAAGATGAATATTCTATTACACCTAATTTAAAATTGACATATGGATTACGCTTTGATTTACCGTTATATTTTGATGATTTGTTAGGGAATGCGGCTATCAAAGAACAGTCATTTAATGGAACGAATGTTGACGTATCCGAATGGCCGAAAAGTAAATTGTTAATATCTCCTCGTTTAGGATTTAATTGGGATATAAAAGGTGACCGTTCTATTGTTTTGACTGGAGGTACAGGCTTGTTTACAGGGTTATTACCATTTGTATGGTTCACTAACCAACCGACAAATGCAGGTCAGATGCAAAATATGGTCGAATTTGAGACTTCGGAATTACCGGCAAACTTTGCTTTTAATCCAAATTATAAAGAAACTCTTACCCAAAATCCGGATATGTTTCCATCAACTCCGGGAAATGAGGTCCCCGGTGCTATAGCTTATGTGGATCCGAATTTTAAAATGCCTCAAGTTTGGCGTAGTAATGTAAATGCAGAGTTTCAGTTACCTTATGGATTTATGCTTTCTGTTGGTGCTATGTATACACGTGATATATATAATGTTGTTCAGAAGAATATGAACGAAAAGGCCCCTTCTGGAACCTATAATGAACAACCGGGACGTGTATATTGGACTAAGAATAATTACTATGACAATCCTAAGACGAAAACCGTTATACAGTTGACTAATGGGGATGAAAAAGGTTATCAATATTCTTTTAATGCAGTATTAACGAAGAAATTTGATTTTGGCTTTACAGGTTCATTTGGGTACACTTATACAATGGCTAAAGATATGACGGCAAATCCAGGTTCATCGGCGGCTTCAGTATGGCAGAATAATGTTGCAGTTAATTCATTGAATGATCCGGGTGTCTCTTATTCTTTATTTTCTACCCCGCATCGTTTGATAGCTAATGCTTCTTATGAAGTTGCTTATGCGAATATGAAAACGACTGTTTCTTTGTTCTATACAGGTTACCAACAAGGACGTTTTTCTTATACCTATTCTAATGATATGAACGGTGACGGAAACTATTCCGATTTGATGTATGTGCCTGCTTCTAAAGAAGAAATGACATTTGTGGATATTAAAGATAAACAAAATAATGTGACTTATTCGGCGGTAGACCAACAAGAAGATTTTTGGAACTATGTAAATAATGACTCTTATTTGAATGATCACAAGGGGCAGTATGTAGAACGTGCTTCTTCTTTAGAACCGTGGATTCACCGTTTTGACATGAAGATAGCACAGGATTTTTATGCTAAGATTGGTAGCCGTAAGTACGGTATTCAAGTAAGTCTTGATATGTTGAATATTGGTAACTTATTAAATTCGAAGTGGGGGGCTTATCGCTCTTGCGGTTTGCAGAGTTATGATAATGTAAGGTTGTTAAAAACAGCAAGTAAGGTAGGAGAACCTCTTACTTATCAGATGAATGCATCTTCTCGCGAGGTGTTCCAGAAAAATTCTAAATGGGATTATACTGCTTCTACAGGTAGTGCATGGCAGATGCAGTTAGGCGTTAAGTTTACATTCTAGAATATTTATATAAAAAGATGCTTCGTTCAATAAACGGAGCATCTTTTTTATTTCATCCTCATCACCACCGGATTATGATCGCTATAATTAAGATCCGGCGAGAAGTAATCCGTGCTATTCAGTTCCGGTGAATGGAGAATATAGTCGATTCTCAACAGATGCTTGAAGTACTTGAAAGTATACATATACCCATGCCCGCTCCTCTGAAAACCATCCTGCAACTTATCACCTTTTATAGTATGATAAACATACGAAGACGGCAGAGAGTTAAAGTCACCGCAGACTAGAGTAGGATAGGGGGAGGCGGCTATCAGTTGCTTGAGAAGATCAGCTTGTACGGCCCGTTTCCGGAAATTCTCATGTAAGCCGTCGATAAGTCCCAGGGCAGCATGTTCCACTCTTTGGGAATCATCCGTACGAAGTCCCTTTTCCAGTTTGCGCTTGTTCTGGCTTACTTCCGTTGTTTGGAGATGATTGTTGAACAGGCGGATGGTGCGACCATTGATTTCAATATCACATGCAAGACTGCAATTTTTCGAATCAGGATAGATGATAAGATGCTCCTCCTTGATAGGATAACGGCTGAAAACAGCCAGTTGCAACAGATTCTTCCCTTCGGGCGAAGAAGGAATATAATGATACGGCCAATTAGAAAGAGCTGCGTATATACTATCGATGCCAAACTCATCGTTAATGCCAAATTCTTGAAAACAGAGAATATCTGCTTGCAGATTTCTCATGTAAGAAGCAATCTCCTTGCATGAGTAGCCGGTATGCTCGTGGTTAAAGGCATCGACGTTGTAAGTAGCAACCGTCAACACTCCCGGAGTATATACATTCATTTTAACCATCGGTGACGAAGCCGGACTGAAAAAAGGCGATTGTAATACACAGCTTATATACCCCCAATTGCTGAATATAGCAATCAGAGGGATGAAAACCCAGCACCGCCAACGAATCGTCCAGTAGATAGCAGAAGCAAGATTAGCCAATAAAAGTATCGGCAGTATCAAACCGATGAAAGGCATAAATTTGAAACTATCCGGTGCGGCATTGCCTACGAAAGCACCCGCAATGGTAACTCCTGCCAAAATACTGGTCAGCACGATGGATATGTAATAAAACAGTCTGTAAAAGGCTTTCATTTAATCTAAATTATTTGCTGGTTGTATCATGAGGGATTAAGCTCTCTACGAAGGAAGCAACCATTTATGAATCATTGCTTTCAATTTATCATCCGCTATTGGTTTAGCTATAAAATCATTGCACCCCGCTTCTTCAGCCGCTTTCCTGTCCTGTTCGTATGCAAAGGCACTTTGAGCAATAATAGGAACAGTGGCAGACAGTTCACGGATGATTTTTGTAGCTTCCAGTCCGTCCAGATTCGGCATCTTGATATCCATCAAGATAAGATCCGGTTTCACCTCATCGAACATCGTGACAGCTTCCATTCCGTCATGCGCACGTATAAGCTGATGGTCTTTACCTAGAATAGCCTCCAATAAGTCGAAGTTACTGTCCGTATCTTCGGCAACCAAAATACAGGCGTGCCGTGTATTTGCAGAACTGTCAACACTCGAATCTGCAGTTTTCCCGGCAGATGCTATTCCAGCAATGTTCCCTTCACCATTCTCTTTCTTTGAAGAATCCACATTTGCAGGATTTGCAATCGTGTATGGCAAAGTAAATGTAAACGTCGTTCCCTTACCAAATTCGGAGCTGACGGAAATCTTGCCCCCGAGACGTTCAACGATAGACTTACAGATAGATAATCCCAACCCAGTGCCCTGTGCATGATTGTTCAGCTTTGCGAAACGCTCGAACACACGCCCCACTTTCTCCGGTTCAATTCCTGTTCCGGTATCCGTTACGTGGAATACAATCTGATTGTCCGCCAGTTTGTAACCATAACTGATGCTTCCTTCCTTCGTAAACTTGACAGCATTTCCAATCAGATTTGAAATCACCTGGAATACCCGGTTCTTGTCCGTTTCAATCATCAGACTTTCGTCCGAGGATTCATAGACAAGGCTTACTCCCTGCGGAGTACGGAATATATGAGCATCGTGCACTTCCCGGCAGAGATTATGGAGACTAGCCGGTCCGAAGGAAAACTCGATGGTTCCCGATTCAATCTTCGAGAGGTCGAGAATCTCGTTGATAAGTTGCAGGAGACGTTCGTTGTTCGCGTTTACGATGTTATAATACGTCTTCCGTTCTTCCGCATCGTCGCTTTCGGCAATGAGATGCGAGAAACCTACGATAGCATTCAGCGGCGTACGTATTTCATGACTCATATTGGCGAGGAAGGCCGACTTCAGGCTATCAGACATTTCCGCTTTCTCTTTCGACGATTGAAGTTCCCGTTTTATCATTTCCAGCTCCGTGATGTCCCATTCGATGCTGACGATGATAGGCGAAGACAATTCGTCACCGTCCACCCGGATTTTCCGTTTGTCGAGGATAATCATGTTTCCGTTTCTGTCCTTTCCTTCAGCAGTCCAGTGCAGACCTTTTCCGGTGGTGGCCACCTGGATATCTTCTTGTCTCTTCTTTTCGGCTACGATAGGCGGGTAGAAATCGAAGTCATTCTTGCCGACAGGGTCGTTCTTATAAAGATCGCGGTTGTAGGCCTCCCGATTCCGGTAAATGTATCGGAAGTCGTTGTTGATTTCCTTCACTACAATCCCGGCAGGGAGATTGTTGATGGTTGTATCCATGATTTGGTTGAGCCGTTTGATTTGGGCTTCGTACCGAATCCTCTCGGAAATATCATGGGCAAACGACCAGTAACTTTCTTCTCCGGAATCATTGGTCACGTTGTACATCGTGCCTTCATAAGCCAATATACCTTTATTGATTTTAGATGGGTGATGAGCCACAAAGTTACTGCTGCCACCGTGTATGACATCTTTGCAACGTTCGTTCCAAGCCTCTTGTGTAGGCATATCTGCGGCGACATTGTAAATCTTTAATTGACTGATGTCTTCGTTTTCTGAAATACCATGATTGTACAGGAAACGACGGTTGGCAAAGATAATCGTGCCATCGGGCTTGGCGGCAAAGATACTTTCTTTGGCGTTGTTGATGGCATGAGTCAGTGTATTGATGTCATTTCTACGATGCTGTATGTCCGTGATGTTCTGGATATAGCCTTCGATATTGAAACTACCGTCGGAGCGTTGTTCACGCAGATAAGTCTGGATACGCATATAGAAGATTTCTCCGTTCAGGCGGACACGGTAGCTGATGCTTTCCATGTTGAGTTCTTTTTCGTTCACCCGACACCATTCCATAAAACTCTGACGGTCTTCTTCTACAATCAGTTCCACATATTTCTCAATGGCAAGGTTTTGCACATTTTCCTCGCACAAAACACCGGTATATCCAAGATAATGAAAAATATTCTGTTTCGTATTGTACGTCCATTGTCCTATCTGGGCTACCTTTTGGATAGCCCGCAGGGTGAGATTTGCCTGTTCCAACTGTCTTTTTACGTTGCTTCTTTGCGTGATGTCGCGATATTGGCAAAGCACCATACCGTCATAAGGGAACATGAGGCATTTGAAGTAAAAAGTTTCGCCTTTCAGCACCAACTTGAAGTTCTTGCTGATGCTTCTTTGTTCTTCGAGTACAATCTGGAAGATGGGCATCACCCCCTCTCTCGTATATTCTGGTAAAAGCTCAAATATATTTTTTCCTAAAAGTATATCCTCTTGCAGAAACCATAGATCACAATGAGGCTCAATGTCTACGCAGACTCCGTGCCTGTCAACCAATAGCATTGTATCTGCCGTCAGTTTCAATATTCTTTGTGCGTTATTCGCATCATGTAATATTCTGTTCATGTCTGTTTTTTATTAGATGATAGAGACTAATGTCTTATAGTAAGGATAACAAAAGATAATAGCATTTGTTTTACTTTTCAGCGCGTTTCGCCTTTTCCCAGGCTCCGCTTCCTTTTTTCTTTTTCAGATAACGGATGCCTTTCAGCACATTGACATTCATAAATAGGAAATAGTAGGGGATAAAAAGCAACTTGTTTTTTATCTGTTTGGTGGATAGATAATATCCCCAATATCCCAATCCGTAAAAAAGAACCTGCATGGCAAGCAGCACTCCGTAGAATATCGCGGAACCGCCCAACAGCAGAATTGCAATATTCAGCGGGAAGAGAGCAAACAACAGGAACGGAGTAATAGACCATCGCAATACCCGGTGAGATGTATATTGAAAGCTAAGTATCCCGTAGCGGAAAGGATTCAGTAACGGACGAAGTCGCCAGATGGACTGCAATCCTCCGGCAGCGATGCGCACTTTCCGCTTTTCTTCTTCGCGCATATCTGCCGAACCGCTTTCGATGGCGTAAGCATTGGTGCAATAAGCAATGGTATAACCTTTCATGGTGATCCGGAGCGAAAGAATAAAATCATCGAGCAACGTATCCGGTTCCATTGCTTCGAATAGTTCACGACGCACGGCAAATAGTTCGCCTGCTGCTCCTACAGCAGAGTAGAGGCGGGCGTCAAGTGCTTTCAGTGTTGATTCGTATTTCCAGTAAATACCTTCCCCACCGGCAGCGGCTCCGTCTTTGGTCTGTACGGCGATCCGTTTTTCGCCGGCCACGCAGCCCACTTTCGGGTCTTGGAAAGCAAGTACGATTTCCCGTATTGCCTCCCGGTTTACCATGGTGTTGGCATCCGTAAAGACGACGAGCGGAGTGTCCACCAGCGTCATTCCACGTGTCATTGCGGCTGTCTTACCCTGTCGTAGGGGTTGGAAGTGTACGGTCGCTTTTCCCTGCCAACGGGTTTGCAGTCGTTCGTTTGTACTGTCGTCGCTTCCGTCTGTCACCCATACGATATGCAGTTTGTCCGCAGGGTAGTCCAGTTCAAGACTGTTCTCCATCTTTTCGTCTACAACATCTTCTTCGTTGAATGCTGTAATGAAGAGAGTCACTTCCGGCAAACCAGCGTCCGATGCCGGCAACGAACGCTTCACAGGCTTCACGAAAAGTTCTTTCAACTTGACGAGAACGTAAAGCACGATTCCGTAGCCCAGATATGTGTAGAACACAATGAACAAGGCAAACCAGAAAATTATTTCAAGACAAAGAGTGATGATTTCGTTCATAGCTGTATTTATTTAGATATTTTCTTTCCTTTAAAATAATCACTATCTAATATAATATCAGAAATTTTTTCTCTATATATTATTCGTTTTTTTTCTCTTTCGGTGTTCAAAATGGAATCAGGGCAAAGTAAGCTATTTCCTACTCCTCTCCATTCAGAATGAATACCCCCCAAATCAAGAAGGGTTGGAAATAAATCAGCTTGCGTGATAACATAATCGCTTGTTTTGTCGATCTTTTGTGGAGAGTTTACAATATACAATGGGATTTGAAAAGAAACATTATCTTCTTCTTTGGATTTAAGCCAGTCATTTGAAATGGAATGGTCACTGGCTATTATAATTAGAGAATTGTGGTAAAGATGATTTTCTTTTAAGAAATTCAAATACTTACCTAAGTATTTATCCATATAATGCACATTAGATAGATAATTTTTTAATTCTTCTGAATATGTGTCAGGGAATGGAATGAGGTAGTCTTCAACTGCTTTGGTATATGGAGAATGCGTTGATG
>OJPY01000398.1_pt1 | contig 18295 bp, 10 predicted proteins | sample 1598651 | NCBI WGS metagenome assembly OJPY01 (sample SAMN03922492, study PRJEB24848) | human gut metagenome | isolation source: stool sample | host: Homo sapiens | place: Germany | collected 2011-05 | reverse complement strand
GATTGCCTCTTGTCTCGTGGGCTCGGAGATGTGTATAAGAGACAGCATCAAAATAACGCGTCAATGATTCACTAAACTGTTCGCTGTCATTATCTCCATAACTAAATGTACCACGGAAAGTGATGTTTCGTCCCTGATTATTCAATCTACGATTCACTTGCAAAGAAGCATTTGCAGAGAGATTCTGCCCTTCAGATTTTGATTCACTATTACTGGCGTTGACACGAATAGCTTCTAAAGGATCATCCGTACTTCCCCAGAAAATCTTATTCAAAAACTCATTAGGATTAGACACCAAATTAAATGGATCTCCATTAAAAGTTCCCGATTCGGAAATAGAATAACTATTAGACTTTCCATAAGAAACGTTCGGACGGAAAATGATATTTGTCAATGTGTCCGGTTTCCACTCCAACCGAAAGTCTGCATTAAAGTTCGTATTCTTATTGCGGCCTTTACTGTTCGAATTTGAATAAGAATTTCCATTTTGCAGGAAACGTTCCGAGTAGTTTGTAGATGTTGCATCCCGATCACTGAAATTATAACGGGCACTACCTCCCAGTTCCAATTTTTCAGTCTGGGTAGCAAAGTTAGCCCCTAACATCTTGGTAGCAGTCAAACCATTGCTGTTCCGGAAACGAGGTCCGCCACCTCCACCGGAGAATCCCTGATCGTTCACATTATTAGCAGAACCGATTAAAGAGAATTGGCTATTATCGACAAAACGATTCAACATCAAGTTGCTTCCGTAACGATCTTCTGTACCACCGGCAACACTTGCATTACCAAACCAACCTTGATTCATACCTTTCTTCACTTTCAGGTCAAGAACAGTTTCTTCTTCTCCGTCATCTATTCCGGTAACACGTGCCAAGTCCGATTTTTTATCGTATGTTTTCAGTTTGTCGATCATGTTGACCGGTAAGTTCTTCAATCCGGTTTTCACATCACCGCCAAAGAACTCTTTACCATCCACCATAATCTTCTTTACTTCTTTACCATTGATTTTGACGTTACCGTCATCGTCTATTTCTGCTCCCGGAAGTTTCTTCACCAACTCTTCGAGCATCGCCCCTTCGGGAGTACGGTAAGCTGTTGAGTTATATTCCAGCGTATCTTCTTTCACGACCACCTGCGGAGCTTCGGCAGTAATCACCGCTTCCTTCAGCATGACAGCATCAGGGTCCAATGTAATGGTTCCCAATTTTTTATCAGTGGCGTTAGCAGATAATTGTACCGGTACGAGCTTGGTTCGGAATCCAATATAGGAAACTTTCAACACATATTTTCCGGCTTTTACTTTGGGGAGAGTAAACCATCCTTGGTTACTACTGGCTATACCGGCGGCATAAGCACTATCAGGTAATGATAGCAATTGAACTGTAGCCTGCGCTGCGGGCTCTTTAGTATCGGATTCCACCACACGTCCCGAAACGGTAATAACCTTATTCTGTGCAAAAATTGAGAAGGTGCATAGCAACATCAGCACCAACCCTGCTGAAAATCTTTTCATTTACCTTATTTACGATTATATTAGTAGCAATAACAATGTCTTTTTGACAAATCGAATCGCAAAAGGTTTAATTGAAAAGAAAATTATCTTTTAAAGAATCGATCAACAAGCGCTTTTTTCAGACCAAACTCCAGACAAAGCACATTAAAAACCAGAAAAGTAAGGAAAGAGGAAGTATCGACGTTTATCACATCTCCTTGCATAACACGCCACAACATACCACCAAAGACGAACAAGAATGTCAAAAAGATAGCATTACGAACAGCCGAATTCCGGATTTGCTCCGTTTCACGGCTTTCATTCTTACTCAATGCAAAGATTATCAACAAGCATCCTGCCATCATCAACAACTTTGTACATTCTTTATAAAACAGCAAATTAGTATCAGTTACTACTCCCTGCATCACCAAAATAAAAGGGATAAACAGAGCTACCAACAAGACAACATATCCTAAAGGACGACAATATACAGGTAATAATGCTTTCATGATTAAACGTTTTAATGAGACAAAAGTAAGTAAAAAAAGATATTTTATATACATTTGCAGAGTAAAAAAGCAAAAGAATCATGAGTAAACAAGAAGTTATTCTCTGCGAAAGCTTGGAAACGAGCCTCGGTCGTGCCATTGAGCTATGTCCGCATGACAAATTATTCGTCCTCACAGACGAGCATACCCAGCGTCTTTGTCTCCCCTCTCTAAAGGAATCGGGGCTGTTGAAAGATGCTGTAGAAATCTGTATCGGAGCAGAAGATGTGCATAAAACTCTGGAAACACTCGCTTCCGTCTGGATGGCATTAAGCACTCAAGGGGCTACCCGCCACTCTTTACTTATCAATCTTGGAGGAGGGATGGTGACAGATCTCGGAGGTTTTGCCGCAGCTACATTCAAACGGGGCATTTCCTATATCAATATACCAACCACCCTGCTCGCCATGGTGGACGCATCAGTGGGGGGTAAAACAGGAATCAACTTCAACGGACTGAAAAATGAAATCGGTGCTTTCGCTCCGGCAAACAGTGTATTGATTGAAACTGAATTCCTACGCACATTGGACACACACAATTTCTTCTCCGGATATGCTGAAATGTTGAAGCATGGTTTGATTAGCAATACGGCACATTGGGCAGAATTGCTCAATTTCGATTCCTCTAGTATTGATTATGCAGCTCTCAAACAATTGGTAGGTCAATCGGTACAAGTGAAAGAAGATATTGTAGAACAGGATCCCTTCGAACATGGAATCCGCAAAGCATTAAATCTGGGACACACCGTAGGACATGCGTTCGAAAGTATGGCACTGGCAGAAAACCGTCCTGTATTACATGGATATGCAGTAGCTTGGGGAATTGTGTGCGAACTGTATCTTTCTCATCTCAAAGTAGGTTTCCCGAAAGAGAAAATGCGGCAAACGATCCAGTTTATCAAGGATAATTATGGTGTATTTACTTTCGACTGCAAGAAATATGACCAACTGTATGCATTTATGACGCATGATAAAAAGAATACTTCAGGTACTATCAATTTCACCTTACTAAAAGATATTGGAGACATTTGCATCAATCAGACTGCCGATAAGGACACTATCTTCGAAATGCTCGACTTCTATCGCGAATGTATGGGAATTTAACCCATCCTACATCAGATATACCGCATAATAAAAGGGAATGAAATAGACTTCATTCCCTTTCTCTTCCCAATCCCTATAGATATTATTGCCTATTGTGAGGCAATTGTCCGCACTATTGTTCTAAGTTACTCATTCGATATTGTGAAAGCGACATTCCTGTATGCTTTCTAAAAAAACGTCCAAGCGACGATTGATTCGCAAAGTTCGTTTTAATCGCTATTTCCTGAATGTTCAGGCTTGTGTTTTTCAACAAAGCCTTGATTTCTAATATGATGTATTCAACAATCCAGTCTTTAGCAGACTTCCCGCTTGTCTCCTTAATTACCATAGTCAGGTATTTGGAAGTAATACACAGTTTATCCGCATAAAAAGCCACATCCTTATTCTCCTTAAAATGCTTCATGATAAGCCCAAAGAATTTATTAGCCAACTCTTCTTTACGGGTATCCCTGCGGGCAGTCATCAAGGTCGATTCCTTTTGATAAGCATTGAACAGTTCCAGATACAGATACCTCAACAAATGAATAATCAGCTCCCGCCTATATATATCTTGAGAGGTAACTTTATCTTTTATCATACCCAGATAATTATACATCCGGGGAATATCGCGTTCCGTCTGCGGATACCAGTAATGAGTCCGCATATAGAAAAAGAAATGCGGAGAAAATCTGGGCACACCACTTAACGCATCACTAAACAGTGAAGTAGATATAACCATCGTAACGGTCGAGAAATCTTCACTTGGCTCACTAAATGAGACAAATTGTCCGGGTAATAATATAATCAATTCCTCCGGTTGTATCCAATGTACATCTTCATGCACTGTAATTTTGGCCTTTCCACCTAAACAATATATAATCAAAGCTGATTGATTATTAGAAGGATAAGAAGTCAAAGGAAGATACTTCAGATTTTGATAAAATTTAAAATCGTCACCCAGGACGTATATCTCTAATGTCTCTCTATTTTTAATGTCTAACATTTAACACCTTTCTAAACTAAGTCTTTTTACAAATGTATAACTTCCTAATTTACCACGCACCAAAAATGGAAATATAGTATCATACTAAGGAAGTCAAACACCTTTTATTTACATTAATTTATAAACAAACTCTCTGATTGTTAGTTCATTTATCATTTTCCTATTTCGTTTTATTATAGACTGACCTGTTTTTTATAGTGTTTTTAGGACAGGAAAAGGATTAATGCTTTCAAATGAAAAATAAGCAGATTGTTTTCTAATTCAAGCAAAATTAAAGAAATGTACTTTTATATCACATAAGAGGCAATCAAAAAAACTACTAACTCATTGAAATAAAGATTTGTATGTTCACAAGAAAGACTAATAATCAGAATAATAGCTATAAATCGGCACAATTCATACTAGAAAAATCAACGGATTATTTGCTAATTAAAAATTAATCTGTACTTTTGCATCCGCAATTCGGGGTGTAGCTCAGCCCGGTTAGAGTACGCGTCTGGGGGGCGTGTGGTCGCTGGTTCGAATCCAGTCACCCCGACTGGTTAAAGAGGTTAGAAACCGAATGGGTTCTAACCTCTTTTTATTTTAGAAAACAATGAAAGAAGATCCTAGACATATCCATATCAGTGAATACAGTTATCCTCTTTTGGATGAACGTATTGCTAAATTCCCGTTGCCTACCCGCGACCAGTCCAAACTCTTAATATACCGTCGTGGAGAAGTTAGTGAAGATGTTTTCACGTCTTTGCCGGAATATCTGCCGCAAGGCAGCCTGATGATATTCAATAATACAAAAGTCATTCAGGCACGCCTCCATTTTCGAAAAGAGACGGGAGCACTGATCGAAGTGTTTTGTCTTGAACCGATCCAGCCAAACGATTATGTCTTAAATTTCCAACAGACAGCACATGCCGCCTGGCTTTGCATGATCGGCAATCTGAAGAAATGGAAAGACAGACAGTTGAAACGTGAAATGACCGTCAAAGGATTCCCCATTACTCTGACCGCTACCCGAGGAGAATGCAAAGGAACCAGCCATTGGGTAGATTTTGCATGGGATAATCCGGAAGTGACGTTTGCCGATATCCTTGAAGTATTCGGAGAACTTCCTATTCCTCCTTACTTAAACCGGGATACGGAAGAAAGTGACAAGGAGACTTATCAAACTGTTTATTCTAAGATTAAAGGTTCGGTAGCTGCGCCTACGGCGGGATTACATTTTACTCCACGAGTATTGGATGCTCTTCAAGAAAAAGGGATTAATCTTGAAGAATTAACTCTACATGTAGGAGCAGGCACATTCAAACCTGTAAAAAGTGAAGAAATCGAAGGTCACGAAATGCACACGGAATATATATCGGTCAACCGGAGCACCATCAAAAAACTGATTGACCACGACGGTTGTGCTATTGCAGTAGGGACTACTTCTGTACGGACTCTGGAAAGCCTGTATCACATTGGAGTTACATTGGCTGAAAATCCGTATGCTACGGAAGAAGAACTACGTGTCAAACAATGGCAGCCTTATGAAAAGTACGACCAGATTCCTCCCGTTGTTGCGTTGCAAAAGATATTAGGATATCTCGACAGGAATGGTTTAGAAACCCTTCACACCAGTACACAGATTATCATAGCACCGGGATACAATTATAAAATAGTGAAAGCGATGGTTACTAATTTCCATCAGCCGCAAAGTACCTTGCTGCTTTTGGTTTCAGCTTTTGTAAAAGGGAATTGGCGCACTATTTATGATTATGCACTGGCGCATGATTTCCGGTTCCTAAGTTATGGAGATTCTTCTTTATTAATACCATAAGATATTCTTCTCTCCAAAAGATTTTACGCAATATAAAAGACACTATGCCAAGCGATAATAACCAGGAAATGTTCCCTATCGTAGACGAACAGGGAAATATCACCGGAGCTGCCACTCGCGGAGAATGTCACAGCGGTAGCAAACTGCTTCATCCGGTAGTTCACCTTCACGTATTCAATGCCCAAGGAGACATCTACTTACAGAAACGCCCCGAATGGAAAGACATTCAACCGGGGAAATGGGATACGGCTGTAGGCGGACATATTGATTTGGGCGAAAGCGTAGAAATCGCCCTAAAGAGAGAAGTCCGTGAAGAATTAGGCATCACAGACTTCACTCCCGAGCTTCTCACCAGTTATATTTTTGAATCCAGCCGTGAAAAAGAGCTTGTTTTTGTCCACAAAACCGTTTATGAGGAAGAAATCCATCCCAGCGACGAACTGGACGGTGGACGATTTTGGAAGATCGAAGAAATAAAAGAAAATCTGGGTAAAGGAATCTTCACTCCCAACTTCGAAGAAGAGCTGAAAAAAGTCTCTCTTATTCCTTCTCTATCCAAGTAATAATCTTTTCAGAGAACGGACTTTCTTTCGGAGACACAACTCCCGCCCAATGTCCGTTCTCATCAATCATAAACTTCTGAAAGTTCCACTGAACCGGTGCACTTTCTTTTCCATTCTGTTTTTTCTCCGTCAACCATTGGTAAAGAGGAGCCATATCTTTTCCTTTAACGGAAATCTTAGCCATCATCGGAAAAGTAACATCATAGTTCAAAGAACAGAACTTGGCTATTTCCTCATTACTACCCGGTTCTTGTCCCATAAAGTTATTCGCCGGAAAACCGATAACAACAAAGTTTTTTTCTTTATATTTCTCATATAGTTTCTCCAGTTGAGCATACTGGGGCGTCAGCCCACACTTAGATGCCACGTTGACTACCAGCACTTTCTTACCTTTCAGTGAAGAAAGAGGAAAGTCCTTACCATCAATAGTTTTCACTGTAAAATCATAAAAAGACTTGTTTTGCGCTTCCGAAGAAATTGCAAACAACAGGCTTACCATCATCAAGACGAATGTTTTCATGCTGAATATACATTTAGTTTGTTTTTATATTAAACGAGTAAACTGAAAGAAATGTTTGTTCAGCAGTGAAACAAGAACTATGATTTTACATCTTTCAATTCCCAAATCCGTCACTTCACCCCACAATCTTTCCGCTTCATTTATTCTTAGTGATAACGGATGAAGATAGGCCGTAATTTTGTACTGTGAAATAATAATACAACGAAAGTCATGTTTACAGCTATTGTACGTTTTTCAATCAAGAAGAAACTATTTGTAGGACTCACTACTCTCTTCCTGTTTATCGGAGGTATCTATGCGATGCTGACACTACCTATTGATGCCGTGCCCGACATTACCAATAATCAGGTACAAATAGTGACCGTATCCCCTACACTCGCGCCACAAGAGGTGGAACAGCTCATCACTATGCCTATCGAAATAGCGATGAGCAATATTATGAATGTCGAAGATATCCGTTCTGTCAGCCGCTTCGGACTATCGGTCGTAACGGTCGTTTTTAAAGAAAGTGTCCCCACACTCGATGCACGGCAGCTGATAAATGAACAAATACAAAGCGTAACAAGCGAAATTCCCTCCGAGCTCGGAACACCGGAGATGATGCCCATCACTACCGGTCTGGGAGAGATTTACCAGTATATATTAAAGGTAGCTCCCGGATATGAGAAGAAATATGACGCAATGGAACTCCGCACCATTCAAGATTGGATGGTGAAACGTCAGTTGTCCGGTATACCCGGTATAGTAGAAATCAATAGTTTCGGCGGTTACTTGAAACAATATGAAGTAGCCGTCGATCCGGACGCCCTGTTTTCTTTGAATATCACTATCGGCGAGGTGTTCGAAGCACTTAGCAGCAACAACCAAAATACCGGCGGAAGCTACATTGAGAAGATAAAGAATGCCTACTATATCCGGTCGGAAGGTATGATTACCCGCATCAAGGATATTGAACAGATTGTAGTGACCAACCGGAATGGGATTCCGGTACATATCAGTGATGTAGGAGTTGTCCGCTTCGGTTCTCCAAAGCGTTTCGGTGCCATGACAAAGGATGGTGAGGGCGAGTGTGTCGGCGGAATTGCCATGATGCTGAAAGGTGCCAACGCAAATGTAGTGACTCAAGAACTCGAAAAACGGGTAGAAAAAATACAGCAGCTATTACCCGAAGGAGTCAGTATAGAACCTTACTTGAACCGTTCGGAACTGGTAAACCGGAACATCTCTACGGTTGTCAACAACCTGATTGAAGGAGCGGTTATCGTCTTCCTTGTACTCATCCTCTTCCTCGGCAACCTCCGTGCCGGACTGATTGTCGCATCCGTCATCCCGCTGGCAATGCTTTTCGCTTTTATCATGATGCGTGTATTCAATGTCACCGCCAATCTAATGAGTCTCGGTGCCATTGACTTTGGTATTGTAGTAGATGGCTCTATCGTTATATTGGAAGGTATCCTCGCCCACATTTACGGAAAACAATTCCGAGGCCGCACACTGACCCGCAAAGAGATGGACAAAGAAGTGGAAAAAGGAGCTTCCGGCGTTACACGTTCGGCCACTTTTGCAGTGTTGATTATCCTTATCGTCTTCTTCCCCATCCTTACATTGAACGGGATTGAAGGGAAATACTTCACCCCCATGGCAAAAACACTTGTGTTCTGCATTATCGGAGCCTTAATTCTCTCACTGACTTATGTTCCTATGATGGCCTCCCTCTTTCTGAAGCATACCATTGTTGTGAAACCCACCCTTGCCGACCGCTTCTTCGAGAAACTGAACAAGATCTACCAGCACACCCTGCGCGCCTGTCTTCGTTACAAATGGCGTACCGTCATCATAGCCTTCTCCGCGCTGATCGGTTCACTTTTTCTCTTTACCCGCCTGGGAGCAGAGTTCATTCCCACTTTGGACGAAGGTGATTTTGCCATGCAAATGACACTACCCGCAGGAAGTTCGCTGACCGAAAGTATCGAAGTTTCCCGCTTGGCAGAGAAAGCATTAATGGATAAATTCCCTGAAATCAAACACGTGGTAGCCAAAATAGGAACGGCGGAAGTTCCCACTGACCCGATGGCAGTGGAAGATGCTGATGTGATGATTATCATGAAACCATTCAAAGAATGGACAAGTGCCGGAAGCCGTGCAGAAATGGTGGATAAAATGAAAGATGCACTTGCTCCGCTCTCTGAACGTGCCGAATTCAACTTCTCGCAACCGATACAGCTTCGCTTCAACGAGCTGATGACGGGAGCAAAAGCAGATATTGCCATCAAATTATATGGAGAAGACACGCACGAATTATATGAAAGAGCCAAAGAAGCAGCTACCTTTGTAGAAAAAGTGCCGGGAGCAGCGGATGTCATCGTTGAGCAGACGATGGGATTACCTCAATTGGTAGTGAAATACAACCGTGGCAAAATAGCCCGTTACGGCATCAACATACAAGAGCTTAACACCATTATCCGAACTGCCTATGCCGGAGAGTCAACAGGTGTAGTCTTTGAAAACGAACGGAGATTCGATCTCGTGGTACGGCTTGACCAGGAGAAAGTGGCCGACTTGAATCTTGATAAGTTGTTTGTACGCACTTCGGAAGGAATTCAAATCCCTGTTGGAGAGGTAGCAAGCATCGACCTTGTCAGTGGACCACTGCAAATCAACCGGGATGCAACCAAACGGCGCATCGTCATCGGTGTCAATGTGCGTGACGCAGACATCCAGCAAGTTGTCGCCAATATTCAAGAGACACTGGACAAGAACATCAAACTGAAGCCGGGATATTACTTCGAATACGGCGGCCAGTTCGAAAACTTGCAAAATGCCATCAATACCTTACTGGTGGTCATCCCAGTGGCATTAATGCTTATTCTGTTGATTCTGTTCTTCGCATTCAAGAACATCACCTATACCCTGATGGTATTCTCAACCGTCCCCCTATCGCTCATCGGTGGTATCGCCGCACTTTGGCTACGCGGGCTCCCGTTTAGCATATCGGCCGGAGTAGGATTCATTGCTTTGTTCGGGGTAGCAGTATTGAATGGTATCCTGATGGTAAATCACTTCAACGAACTTCGTAAACAAAATACCTATTCCATGACTACAAACCAGATTATCAAAAGAGGGACTCCACACTTGCTCCGTCCTGTATTCCTGACAGGACTGGTTGCATCTTTGGGATTCGTCCCGATGGCAATAGCCACTTCAGCCGGCGCAGAAGTACAACGTCCGTTGGCAACAGTGGTCATCGGTGGCTTGATTATTTCTACCGTACTGACTTTACTCATCATTCCGGTGTTTTACAAAATTGTAAATTCATTTGCTACCTGGAGACGCCCGGGAATCAAACTGCACCGGCCTTTCGGGGAATTGTTTCTCCTGTTCTTATTTCTTCCCGCGTTCGTTTCCGCTCAACAGACACAAACTGTTAGTCTCGAACAGGCGATAGAAATAGCCAAACAAAATCATCCTCGCCTGAAAATAGCCAATAATGCTATTCAACAAGCCAAAGCCACTCGCGGAGAAGTGATAGAAGCAACGCCTACCTCGTTCAGCTATTCCTGGGGTCAACTTAACGGAGAAAACAAAAAAGACAAGGAACTGGCTTTCGAGCAAAGCCTGGGCTCCCTTCTAACGCCATTCTACAAGAATGCGTTAGTCAACCGTCAGGTAAAAACGAACACCTATTATCGGCAGATGGTAGAGAAAGAAATCACAGCAGAAGTGAAAAGGGCGTGGGCCTACTACCAATATGCCACTAATCTCTGCTCAATGTATCGGGATCAGGATAAAATGGCAGAAGAGCTGCAGCGCATCGGAGAATTACGATACCAACAAGGAGAGATTACCTTGCTCGAAAAAAATATGATGACCACCATAGCTGCCGATCTGCATAACCGCTGGTTCCAAGCAAAAGAAGAAGAGAAAATGGCATTGGCACGTTTTCAATGGAGTTGCTACTCCAACGATCCCATTGTTCCGGTAGATTCCACTTTATCCTTATTCTATACCGGCATTTCGGATGGAAACCTATCGGGAGCACATACTGCTTACTTTCAAAGCCAGGCAGATGAAGCGAAAGCAATGCTCCATGTAGAGCAGAGCCATTTCTTTCCTGAAATCAGTGTGGGGTATACACGTCAGGACATTCTCCCACTTAAGAATCTGAATGCCTGGATGATCGGGGTTTCTTTCCCCATCTACTTCCTGCCACAAAAGAGCAAAGTGAAGCAGGCACGGCTAACTGCCACTTCAGCGCAAATACAGGCAGACGCCAACATCCGGGAGTTAAGAAATAAGACACTCGAACTGGAAGCATCCCTTCGCAGATATAATGAGAGTTTACGATATTATACCTCTTCTGCCTTGAAAGAAGCGGATGAACTGACAAAGGCAGCCAACCTGCAATTGCAGCAGAGCGAAACAGGCATTGCCGAATATATACAGTCGATTACCACCGCCAGAGAGATACGCAGAGGCTATATTGAAACAGTCTACCAATACAATATTGCTGCACTGGAATATGAACTTTTCAAGTAGGTGGAAAATCGAGACATTGAATGAGATACATCACCCTGAATAATTATTATAAAACATAAGATATGAAAAAAATAGTTTATCCCATCCTTTTACTAGTTCTAACGGCTTGCAAAGGAAACCAGCAAACTACAAATAACGAATCCGCCGCAATTCCCGTTGCCGAAACGATAGCAGATACCATCGCACAACCCGAAGTGGATGCCATCACTTCAGCTACCTCAAAGCCTAATCAGGTTTCGTTCAACGGACGAATCGTTCTTCCTCCTCAACGTCAGGCAACCATTGCTTTAACCATGGGAGGCATTGTAAAAAAGGCTTCTCTGCTTCCAGGGCAATGGGTGGCTGCAAACAGTGTAATCGCCACGTTAGAGAATCCGGAGTTCATCACCCTGCAACAAACTTATCTGGACAGTCACGCACAAACCGAATATCTCTTAGCTGAATACGAACGGCAAAAAAATCTGTCTGCCGAACAAGCAGCTTCTCAAAAGAAATTCCAGCAAAGTAAAGCGGACTTTCTCTCCATGAAGAGTCGCCAGGACGCCGCTGCTGCACAACTTTCTCTTTTAGGCGTTCAAACGGAGGCATTACTTAAGAACGGAATACAACCGCTACTGGAAGTCAAAGCCCCCATTAGTGGTTATGCCGCTAATGTAGCGATGAATATCGGCAAATATATCAATCCGGGAGAAGCACTTTGCGAACTTATCGATAAAAGCAGCCCGATGCTTTGCCTGACTACTTACGAGAAAGATCTTGCAGACATACAAGTCGGCAGCCCGGTACAGTTTCGTGTAAACGGAATGGGGACACAAACCTTTCACGGTATCGTGATTTCCATCGGACAAAAAGTAGACGAAACCAATCGTTCGCTCGAGGTATATGCTTCCATCAAGGAGGAAAATGTACAATTCCGCCCCGGTATGTATATCACGGCACACATTCAGAAACAATAATTGACCAACTGTGACAACAGCATTGACATTTTATAACCGGTAACTCATAATTTACCACTATCTTTGTTGTATGATAGCCAAAGCAATAAAAAAAGATAAATATATACTTTCCACAGTCATCATCTCCTTAGCGGTTGCTGTACTGATTCATTTTCCTGAATCAGTATCTCTTTTCGACCGTTTCGAAAGTCATTCCTTATTCCCAGGGATGAAGTTTATAGATGTGGCAAACGAAATACTTTTTACCTTTCTGTCGCTATTGTTACTTTTTGCCATCAATACCCGTTTGTTTCATTTCAATCAGGCTTCCATTAAAATTACAGGGACAAAGATTTTGCTTTCCTTTATCGTGACATGGATATTGAGTAACTTGTCAGGACAGTTTTTTGTTTTCCTTCACAGAACGTTTGATATTCCGGCCATCGATGCCATGGTACATCATTATTTGCATCCATTGCGGGATTTTATTGTGGCATGTCTCGTCACCAGTAGTTGCTGTATCATTCATCTTATATTCAAGCAGCAACTGGTACTTATTGAGAACGAACAGCTTCAGGCAGAGAATCTCCGCAATCAGTATGAAGTACTGAAGAATCAGCTGAACCCACACATGCTGTTCAACTCGCTGAATACCCTGCGTTCGCTGGTACGCGAAAATCAGGATAAAGCGCAGGATTACATTCAGGAACTCTCCCGGGTACTAAGGTATACTTTGCAAAGTAATGAGTCACAATGTGTCAGTCTCCGGGAAGAAATGGAATTTGTTTCCGCTTATATATTTCTATTAAAGATGCGTTTTGAGAACAATCTACAATTCGACATACAGATAAGCAATGCCTACGAAGAATATCTCCTCCCTCCAATGGCGGTGCAAGTGTTGATTGAGAATGCAGTAAAGCACAACGAAATCAGCAACCGGAAGCCGTTGACTATTCATATCACGACGGACGATAACGGCAATTTGTCTATCAGCAACGACATTCAGCCCAAATGGACTGCAACTTCCGGAACCGGTATCGGACTTGCCAACCTTGCCAAACGATACAGGCTCTTGTTTAAACGGGATATACAAATAACGGAGGACAGAGAGTTTACAGTTTGTATTCCTTTGATTGAAAAATCACAACTAGAACAATAACCACCATGAAGATTGTCATTATAGAAGACGAAAAAGCAGCAGTACGAAACCTGACTTCACTGCTTAATGAAATAAAACCGAATGGAGAAATCGTGACCATACTGGATAGTATCAGTTCCACTATCGAATGGTTCAGTTCTTATCCGATGTCGGAACTGGTATTCATGGATATTCACCTGGCAGATGGTTCCGCCTTCGAGATATTCAATCATATCAATATTACTTGTCCGATTATCTTTACAACTGCCTATGATGAATATGCGTTACGTGCATTCAAAGTAAACAGCATCGACTACTTATTAAAACCCATCGGTAAGGAAGACATAGAACACGCTTTCGATAAGCTCCAAGGTTTACAGGATGCTGCTGACAAACACCAGTTTCCTTTTCCACAACAGGAGAATGAGCTACTGAAACTAATACATTCACTCCAAAAGCAAGAAAACTATAAAAGTCATTTCCTTATTCCTACCAAAGGAGACAAACTATTGCCCGTTTCTGTAGATATGATACAATTGTTTTATATTAAGGACTGTCAGGTCAAAGTAGTCTTAACCGATGAAACCGAATACTGTTTTTCTCAAACATTAGATGAACTTACGGAGTGTCTCAATCCTTCTCTTTTCTTTCGGGCTAACCGCCAATATCTTATTTCGCGAGAAGCTATCAAAGATATTGACTTATGGTTCAACAGCCGACTGTCCATCAACTTGTACTATTCAGGAATCAAAGAAAAAATACTTGTCAGTAAAGCCCGAGTAGCAGAGTTTAAAGAGTGGTTCTCTAAGAGAAAACGTTGATTCCGAGACATTGCCTTCTTAGAACAAATAGCAAAACAAAGTGTTTCGTGCCGTGAAACGATTGGTTTCAACGCTTGAAACCAAAGGTATCTCCTGTTGAAACTTCTATTTACATACAAGCTTATATTTATATGCAGGCATGTTCATTTCAAACGGTGATAGATGAATGATTAGGTGATAGGTGGAGAACAATCTATCACCACCCTGAAAGCTCGATGAACAATGCGTTTCAGAAGGATGGTGATAGATTGAAAGAGGATTCCATTTTTACGTATGGAAAGTTAGAATATGTGCCATCATTCAATGACAGCTGCAAAGCCACCATTTCTAACCATCTTTATAGCTAGCTGCTCTCCGGCTTTCACCTGGGATGACTTGCAACGATAATCCATCGCCTGACGTCCTGCGTTGATACCATCCTCAAAAGATATCATTTGATAAGAGCGATCTTTATTCAAGAAATCTAACTTTATGGTAAACTCACGTTCCTTTTTACCATTATTAGTCATTCCTCCTATAAACCACTTATCGCCTTTCCGTTTTGCTACAATGACGTATTCACCCGCTTTAGCTTCCAATGCCACAGTCTCGTCCCATGTTACGGGAACTTGTGTGATGAAACGGGTACAATCTTCATTACGATAATAAAGAGTAGGATTATCCGCCAACATTTGCAGACCACTTTCAAAAACCACAAAGAGTGCCAACTGATAAGCACGTGTTCCGATACTTGCAGCATTAGGACGTTCCGACCGATACACATTAGGCTGCATACTAATCATCGCCCCGGGAGTATAATCCATCGGACCGACAGCATTACGCATAAACGGTAAATACAGACTATTATCCGGATAACAACCGCCCATTTGTTCCATGCCACGCACTCCTTCGTAAGACAATACATTCGGATATTTATATTCCAGTCCGACAGGTTTGAAAGAGCCATGAAAATCGACAAACAAATGATGTTTGGCTGCTTCCCGGGCTACCCGTTCGTAATAGTTGACCATCCACTGATCGCTTCTGTCCATAAAATCAATCTTAAGTCCTTTTACTCCCCATTCATTGAAAGTCTTGAAGAGATCAAAATTGTTTTCTACCGTCAACCATGTCAACCAAAGCACAATCCCTACATTTTTTTCTTTGCCATAACGAATCAACTCGTGCAAGTCTACTTTGGGATTAGGCGTATAAGGATCACGTGTACTTTTAGCCCAACCTTCATCCATAATGATATATGGAATACCAAATTTAGAAGCAAAATCAATGTAATACTTATAAGTATCCAAGTTATAACCGGAAACAAAATTCACATCCGGTCCGTAAGGAGAAGCGTCATTCCACCATTCCCAGCTCACCTGTCCCGGCTTAATCCATGAAACATCCTGAAGTTGATTCTTTTCAGCCAGTTTATAAGTCATTGTATTCTCAATCAACTGCTTATCATTTTTACTTATCACAAAGTAACGCCAAGGATAATTTCTCGTACCTTTTGTTTTAGCAATGTAATCAGCTTCTTGAGTAATCTTCACGCTTCGATCACTATTTTCGGCAAACGCAAGCGGAGCTTTAGGAAAAACAGAAATTGCTCCGTTCGTGCCCGTTCCTTTGAAAAACATACATGGATAATCAGCCAGATCCGACTCGCTGATTAATATTTTATAGTCTTTTTGTGTGTCAATCAATACCGGCAAAACAGCTATCCGTTCTTCAGGCTTCCACGCATTACTTTGAACATGTGTGTAAGGTTCCTCATAAGCTGTATGGAAGCCTCCCGGTTGTTGCAAGTGAAGAAGATAATCCGACGGGAAGTTGATAGCAAACTCTTCGTTCATTACTTCAACATCACCTTTTTGTGAGGTAATAAACCGGTAAGCAACTCCATCGTCAAAAGCACGGAATTCTACTGAATAATCTTTAAAGGTCAGTAGCAATTGATTATAACGATTATTGACTTTCGCATATTTCAAAGGAACAATAGGAGTTAATTGCTCGTCGACACTCGTACGTTTCTGACGGCGCAGTTTGGGATTTTCTCCCAACACCTGATTCTTCAATGTCAACTGAAGGGTATTGTCTTTCAACAATACATCTCCGTTATAATCTATACTATAATAGATTTTATCCGAGAGATTCAAGGACACTTTCAGCTCTCCATTGGGAGAAATTAACTCTAACTTATTCTGTGCACGAAGTAGTGATGCCAAGCACAAACACACAACTAACAGGAAATATCTTCTCATGATTTAGATATTTAATTAATAATCGTTTTACAATGGCAAATGTAATAAAAACATCACTTCGTACTATCAAACGGACTGGGTAATACTCCTTCAAAAGTTATTTTCACTGGTTTGATATACCCGTTTTCATCAAATTTACCTGATATTTCATTGTCTTTCCAGGCAACGACAAAGAAGGAGCTACCGCTTCATCCGATACCGCACGCTTATAGTTCGGTTTACTGCTCATGACAAAACGTAGTTTCACGCCATCACGTATATCCTCATATTTCAAATAAGATTTGTCATACTTCTTGCCATTTACATACAATTCCTTTACATACACATTCTTCGGCGACCAATTATCTGCTACCATTTCAATAACTTTTCCGTTACTCATCCGAACTGTTATTGCCTCAACGCAAGGAGAACCAATGTTATACATATTGCTTGAAGGAGCCACCGGGTAAAAGCCAATGCAATTGAACATATACCAAGCCGACATCTGCCCGCAATCGTCATTGCCACTTAATGCATCCGGAGTATCGCCATAGAAACGGTCAACAATCGTACGGACCCACTTCTGACATTTCCAAGGTTCTTTCAAGTAATTATAAAGATACGCTACATGATGGCAAGGTTCATTTCCATGCCAATAGGCTCCGATACGGCCTTGAATATCATGTGCTCCCGGAATGTCATCCGGCAACTCTACTGTGAACAGTTCATCCAACCGGTTGCGGAACCAATCTTCGCCAGCTTCGTTCATATATCCTTGTACATCTTGTGGTACATACCAGGTATATTGTACAGTAAATCCTTCCGTAATATCCCCCCATCCATTTACAGATCCGGGTCCCTGATAAGCTACCGGAGTAAACGGTGTACGCCAGTTTCCCTGACTGTCCTTGCCACGCATATACTTCGTTTCCGGATCAATCAAAGTCTGATAAGAGAGTGCACGATTCAAGAAATAACGATAATCATCCTCTTTACCCAAAGCCTTGGCAGCCTGTGCCATGCAATAATCATCATACGCATATTCCAATGTTTTAGATACTGACTCCGCCTCTTTATCAAAAGGCACATATCCCATCATACGATATTCCGGCAAACAGTCATAATTCGGATTCATCGCCGTGGTCTTCATAGCCTCATACGCACGTTCGTAATCGAATCCTTTCACTCCCTTCACAATCATGTCAGCCAATACGGAAACTGCATGATAACCAATCATACACCAAGTCTCATTTCCATAAAACGACCAGATAGGAAGCATTTTCTCCACACTTTTATCATAATGAGCCAGCATGGAATTGGCAATATCGGCATTCACTTCCTGTTGAACCAGATTGAACCAGGGATGCAAAGCCCGGTAGGTATCCCAAAGAGAGAATACCGTATAGTTAGTAAATCCTTCGGCTTTCTCTATATTTTTATCTAATCCTCGAAACTGCCCGTCTGCATCCTGAAAGATGAACGGATGCAAAGCCGCATGATAAGCCGACGTATAGAATGTTCTTTTCGTTTTACGGTCGGCAGTAAGGGTATATTTTCCAAGTTCTTTTTCCCATAGTGCTTCTCCTTTAGCTTTCAGATCATCGAAAGTGAGTCCAGCA
>OJPY01000318.1_pt1 | contig 21972 bp, 18 predicted proteins | sample 1598651 | NCBI WGS metagenome assembly OJPY01 (sample SAMN03922492, study PRJEB24848) | human gut metagenome | isolation source: stool sample | host: Homo sapiens | place: Germany | collected 2011-05 | reverse complement strand
GACATGGAGGTCTCCTTTGCTTGAATGCTGTCGGGGTCTGTCGTGAAGGGAAGGGACTACTCGGCTGTCGCCTCGTCCTCGAAGTAGTGGGCGTGCAGGCTGACGTCGATGACGCCTTCGGTGCGGCGGATCCTTTCGAAGACGTCAGCCTCGAGTCCCGTGGTCTCGGCCTCGATGACGGCGACGACTCTGCGGGACGCCTCGTCGACGTGGTGGACCTCGAGTCCTTCGAGGGCAGAAAGTGCTTTGAGCGCACGGCTTTCGGCGCCGAGCGTGATGACAACGGAGGAGTAGTTCATTCGGTGGCCTTTTTCACGTTCCGATGAGCTGATTGTAGGGAGCTGCGCACGCACCGCCTAGACGCTTGAAGAGAGGTGCGGGAGGCTCTTTGGAGATAGGGGTTGGCCCCGTGGCAGCATCTTTCCCTGAAGGCGGTGAGGCGGCTCGAAGCTCTGATTTGACTGTGGGAGAGGTAATGACGCTATTCTGTAATAGAATTGCGGTGCTACCTCCAAAGAGGTATCGACTTGGTCCGATGGAGATGGGCGGCGTTTCCCTCGGGCGAGAATGTTCTTCTCCGAAGTCAGACTGGCTCGAAATTTTCAAGAGGTACAAAAACCGACCTGAGAGCATGTCGGTTTTCGTTTACCAAAAAGCCCGTCTTCGTGAAGGGCGGGCTTTCGTGGCTGGGCGTCGTCAGAAGGTGACGGTGTCGGGGTGCAGTCCCGAGAAGGCGACCTGCTGCATCGTGTCGAGGCGCGTCATGTCCTCGTCCTCGAGTGTGAGGCCGAAGGCGTCGAGATTGGACTTCATGTGTTCCGCATCGAGTGCTTTCACGACAGGTATGAAGCCGTGCTGCAGGCTCCAGCGCAGGGCGATGAGGGCGGGGGAGACGCCGTACTTCTCACCAAGTTCGATGAGGAGCGGGTGGTGTGTGAGACCGCCGCGGCCGAGCGGGCTCCAGGCCTGAACGGCAATGTTCTGCTTGAAGCAGAAGTTGACGGCCGCGAATTGCGGATAGCCGGGGTGGATCTCGAGCTGGTTGACCATCGGGCGGATGCGCGCGCGGGCGAGCAGCGGCACGAGGTGGTGCGGCAGGAAGTTCGAGACGCCGATCACCTTGACCGCGCCCTGTTCGTAGAGGTCTTCGAGGGCGCGCCAGGTGCCCGCGTTCTGGCTCTGCCAGATCATGGGCTCGCCCTGAGTGGCGGGCCAGTGGATGAGGAGCTGGTCGAGGTACGTGGTTTTGAGCTGCTCGATGATGTCGGTGAAGGCCCGCATCACACCGTCGTAGCTTCGGTGCGACGTCCAGATCTTGCTCGAGATGAAGATCTCAGCGCGCGGCAGATCGCTCAGCAACACGCCGCGGCCGATGGCGGAGGCGTTGCCGTAGATCTGTGCGGTGTCGAAGAAGCGGTAGCCGAGCTTGAGGGCCGCCGAGACGGCGTTTTCAAGCGTGCTGTCGGTGGGCACCTGCCAAGTGCCAAAGCCGATGCCCGGCATCTGGACGCCGTTGGAAAGCACGAGCTTGTCGGCAAGGGACGAGAACACGGGAAAACTCCTCTGCTGTAGGGCGGCCGCGGATCCGGACGGCCTGGTGGTTGAATGGAACCAGATCATTGTAGATTAGCTTTTGAGAAAAAGTCTTGACGAATGTCGAAGGCGTTCAACGCAAACGACTGGGGAAAACAGGAAAAACAGTCTTCGGCATGTACCACAAGCGCCCTGAAAGACGCATAATTGAAAGTCGACGCTATCATTCGGACGAAGCGCTCCACAACCGGCCGCCCTCGCGCCGGACGGCGCGGACTCCGCAACTGCAACTACACAGACAAGAAGAGAAGATGGACAGCGAAATCCTCACCTGGCTTTTGATCGCGGCTTGCGCCGCAGGCTTCGGCGGCGGTGCAGCCTGGCAGGCCATGCGCCGCCGCGCGCCCGCGCGCACCCGCAGGAACGTCGACAAGGTGGCCGCCCGCCCCGTCAAGGCCTCGCCCGCGCCCAAGGCGCCCGCTCCCGCCCCCGAGGTGCGCAAGCCCCAGCACGGCGTTCACCGTCCATCGATGCTCGCGCTCACGACGCTTGAGAACAGCGTGACCGCGGCCGACCTCTTCATTCAGCGAGCCCTCGAGCTGGACGAGCCCTACTACAGGGAGCTTCCTGCCGAAGCCGAGCAGCTCAAGGCCCTCAAGGGCCTCTTTGCCCGCTGCCGCACGCTCGACATCGTGCCGGGCGACGGCCTCTCGAAGGACGTCTTCTCCCTCAACTTCTCGACGATGATCGTCGAGCAGCTCCGCTCGGGCTTCATGCCGCATCCGAACGCCACCTCCAACGACCTGCAGATCATCGCGCTCGCCAACGGCTGCGAGCCGCTCGGTGATCCGATGGCGGTCGAGGACTTCGGCGTGGGCGGCTTCCCGCACGTCACGCAGCTCTGGATGATGGTCGACCCGACCGACAAGAAGCACGAGCTCGACGACCTGCTCGAGTACGAGCTCAACGGCATCCGCAATCTTCTGCCGCGCGTGAAGCTTCTTGTGCCCGCGCTCGACGCGATGAAGTGGGGCGACTACTGGGACAAGCTCTTCGACCTGGTGCGCGACGTCCGCCGCCTCGGCGCGGGCGAGGGCCAGGCCCTCATGCGCACGGAGCGCACCGACGTCCTCGCGAAGGACATGTACGCCATCAACCGCCGCATCGACGAGAGCCTCGCCACCCTTGAAAAGAACATGAAGACGCCCGAGGAGGCCGACGTGGCGCTCACGAGCAGCATTCCGCACATGCTCGAGCGCGAGCTCTCCGTGCTCTTCCTGCGCACGCTCGCCGTCATCCGCGTGATCTCGGGCGACAACTACATCCACGGCATGCACTGCTCCGCGCACATCCGCCGCAACGTCGAGCACTTCCCCGACGTCCACTCGCTCCTCGACAAGGCGCGCCACATCGTCTACGACGCGCTCGAGGTCCAGGGCCGCGGCATGAACGCCCCCGCCATGGACATCGCGGGCCAGGTCAAGCGCGACGCCGACGAGCTCGGCCGCGCCCACGACGAGTCCGTCGAGCGCCTCAAGGCCGACGTCGAGCGCCTGCAGGCCGCGATCGACCGCTACCTGATCCTTCAGGGCCGCCCGCGCCGCTATGCCGTGAGGCTCAACGAAAGGAACGAGGTCTTGGCCCTTCTCGTGCTCGAGCACTGATCCTCGCTTGAGACTCAAAAGCCCGAAGGCGCTCAGCCTCCGGGCTTTCATTTTGTCTTGAGTTCTTCCGTTTTTCTTCAGGGAGCATCGCCATGCAGGCCGAAACCGCCGAAACATCCGAAACATCCGAAACCGTGCCTCTCAGGGGCATTTCCGAGGCCACCGCGGCCGAAATCCTCGCCTTCAGGGACGACCGCCGATGGCTTCCGTATCACAATCCCAAGGACCTCGCGATGTCGGTCGCGATCGAGGCGGGCGAGCTGCTCGAGGTCTTCCAGTGGTCGGGCACCGATCTGGAACGCGGGGAGAAGCGCGGCGAACTGGCCGACGAGCTCGCCGACGTACTGATCTATGCGGTGATGCTCGCCGACAGGGCCGGACTTTCGATGGACGAAATCGTGAGGGCGAAGCTCGCCAAGAGCGCCGCCCGCTATCCCGTCGACAAGGTGAAGGGGCTCGGGAGCGAGTCCTACGAGCGCTGCAGGGCCGAAGCCAGGAAGGCGGGCCGCTGAGCTACCTGCGGGATTTCGCGATGCGGCCGATGAGCCCGCCCACGATCATCAGAAAGATGAAGGGGCCGGCGAGATTCTCGCGTCCCTCCGCCATGGCAGCGAAGGTCATGAAGAAGCCGATCATGATGCAGGCGGAGCCGATGAAGCCGAGCGGCACGCCCCGTCTGCGCGCCTGAGGAGCGCGCCCTGCGGCGGGTGCCGGGGCGGGAGAGTGAGGCTGAGGAGCGGGCGCCCGGGTGCTTCCGCGGGTTGCGCCGCCCATGCGGCGGAAGCTCTCCGCCACGGATTTCTTCGTCCTTCGCAGCATGTCCGCCTGCGCGGCATCATGCGTTGCCTCGTCCCCGCGCTCGGCGCGGGCCCTGCGTTGCATTTCGGCCGCGATCCTGCCCAGGTCGGCCCCGCCCTCGGAGGCGTCGGGCACCTGCAGGGGATTTGCGATTGCAGCCTGATTGGCGCGGCGAAGCGCCTCGAGCGACTCCTCCTGGAGCGCCTCGACGTAGGCGACGAAGTCGCCGTTTCTGGGTTCAAGCCTTGTGGGATCGGTCATGGCGGGCGATTGGAAATGGTGGGTGTCCATACAAGGATAGCGCGTCGGAAAGCTGCTCGCCGAGAGCGTTTTCGATTGGAAACGCTAAATACAGGCGCCCGTGCGGCCGCTATAATGTTAGACCGACAAAAATGAGGCTCTTCACCCCGGAAAGCCTCTGTTGCGCCGTCAACTTTTGGACAGTATTGATGCCGGAAGGAAAGAACTGCCGACCAACGAAAAAATAAACATTAGGCCTTTCGCAGATTCGTGTGGGCAATTCTCGCGCGGAATCGAATCGTCAAGCTGTCGTGGAATAGCGCAGGCCGTTAGGCCGAGCATATGCCGCGAAAGCAGATTGACGAGGTGATTCAGCGCAAATAGCCTGTGGTTCGGGGAAAGTAAGGGCGTTAACGCCCGCCTTTCCCTCGAGCCACGTGGCGGCGAACGCCGGGGGGTCGGGGGCGGAGCCCCTGACGGAATGATTCCACTTAGCCATGCACTTACCCACTCAAAGCTGCGAAGAGCCAAACATTAAACCCCGCACTTCCTTCCATGTCCCGCCCCATTTTCTCGTGAGACGACCGGCAGGTTTCGATCCTGCTCGGCGTCGTGCTTTTCGTCTCGAGGGACGCCGACGCGGCCGACCTCGCCCGCCGCGTGAAGACCGCCTTCGAGCCCTTCGGCAAGGCGGTCGAGGTGCCCGTCTCCCTCGCCATGGGCTGAGCCTCCTTCGACGGCGCTCAGGACCGCGAGCTTTCCGACACGCAGAAGCGCGACGACTCGGCCATGTACAAGGACAAGCTCCAGATCAAGGCCCGAGACCGCGAAAACGGCTGGACCTGCGACCTCTGAGCACCCCGCCTCTTCCCGAAGCTATGAAGAGTGCCCGTTTTGGCCCGATGCCGACGGGCGCTTGTTGTTGAGAGGGCCGCGGTCTCCTTGATCCTCAGGACTCGGCGGCGGCTTTCTGTTGGACGTGGCGCCTCCGGGAATGCCGGAGGCGCTTGAAGCCGGATGCGTGCGGGGGCCGCGTCAGGCGGCCCTGCGGGCCTCCTCGGCCATGCGGTCGAGCCTTGGCTTCATGCGCAGCATGCGCATGGCGTTGGCGACCACGATCAGGCAGGTGCCCGTGTCGGCGAAGACGGCCATCCACATGGTGGCGTTGCCCGTGAGCGCGAGGAGCGCGAAGATGATCTTGACGCCGATGGCGAAGGCGATGTTCTCGACGAGCAAGCCGTGGGTGATGCGGGAGAGGCGCACGAGCGTTGCGATCGACGAGATCCTGTCGTCCATCACGGCAATGTGGGCGGCCTCGATGGCGCTGTCCGTGCCGCGCACGCCCATGGCGATGCCGATGTCGGCTCGGGCAAGCGCGGGGGCGTCGTTGATGCCGTCGCCCGCCATGGCGGTGAGGCCGCTCTTCTGAAGCTCCTCGATGGCCTTGAGCTTGTCCTCGGGCAGCAGGTCCGCCCTGACGTCCTTGAGACCGACCTTTTCGGCGAGCGCGCGGGCGGTCGCCTCGTTGTCGCCTGTGAGGAGCCACGGGCGGATGCCCACGGAGGCGAGCTGACGCAGGCCCTCGACCGTGTCCTCCTTCACGACGTCGGCGAGTCCGAAGACCGCCTGCACGCCGAAGGCGTCGGCGACGGCGACGGCGGACATGCCCTCGTTCGTATAGTGCGCGAACGTGCGACGGACCTCCTCGTCGGCAAGGCCCTGTTCCTCGAGCCAGCGCAGGTTGACGAGCCTCACCATGCCGCGCTCGATGCGGCCCTCGACGCCTGCGCCCGGGATGGCCGTGAAGCCCTCGACCTGATAGACGGGCAGGTGCCTTTCATGCGCCCAGCGTGCGATGGCCTGGGAGAGCGGATGCTTGTTCATAGCGGCGAGGCTGGCGGCCATCGCGCCCGTGAGCCTTTCGTCGAAGGTGGCGAGGTACTTCACGCCTGCGACGGCGGGCTCGCCCTTCGTGAGCGTGCCGGTCTTGTCGAGGCCGATGTTGACGAGCTTGCGCGCCTCCTCAAGATAGAGTCCGCCCTTGATGAGCAGGCCGCAGCGCGTGGCCGTGGCGAGCGCAGAGACGACGGTTACGGGCGTCGAGATCACGAGCGCGCAGGGGCAGGAGATGACGAGCAGGCAGAGCGCGCGGTAGATCCACGTGCTCCACTCGCCCGTCACGAGGCCAGGCACGATTGCGACGGCGGCCGCGATGAAGAAGACGATCGGCGTATAGACGGCTGCAAAGCGGTCGACGAAGCGCTGCACGGGAGACTTCGAGGCTTGGGCGTTCTCGACGGCGTCGATGATGCGGGCCGAGAGGCTCTCGCTCGCAGCCGCAGTCACCATCACCTCGATCGTGGAGGTGAGGTTCACCGTGCCCGACCAGACGTTGTCGCCCTCGGACTTCTCGGCGGGCATGCCTTCGCCCGTCACCATGGACTGGTCGAGCGCGGTCGCGCCCCTGACGATCCTGCCGTCAAGCGGCACGCGGTCGCCCGGTCCCACGCGCACGACGGCGCCCGCGCCCACATCGGACGAGGGGACCCTGCGCCAGCTGCGGCGGGCCTTCGTCATCGAGAGCTGCTCGATCGACTCTGAAATCTGGAAGAGCACCATCACCATGGCGGCTTCGGGCCAGGCGCCGATGAGCACGCCGCCCACGACGGCCACCGCCATCAGGGCGTTCATGTTGAGGTTGCGGTGAACGAGCGCCAGAACGCCGTTTTTGAAGACCTCGAGCCCCGCCATCAGGATAGCGACGACGGCAAGTGCGAGCGTGATGAGGTCGATCGTGCCGTGCTCGAGCGGGATGAGTCCGGGCGAGTATTCACTCACAAGCTCGACCGCTTCGGACATGAAGGCGACGAAGAGGGCGGTGATGTAGAGCGCCCAGGGAATCGGCGCGCTTTCGATCGTCCTGGGGCCCGAGGCTGCGGCCTTTGCCGTGTAGCCGCAGGATTCGACGGCGCGCACTGCGGCGGCCTCGAGATCGTCGTCGCCCGAGAGCGTGACGGTGCGGGTCATCACGTTGAAGTCCGCGCCCGTGATCCCTGCGGCCGCAAAGGCCTTCTGAATCTCGTCCGCCTCGACGGGGCAGTCCATTTCGGGGACGGAGAGCACGATGCGCCTTGCGCCCGTGACGACAAGTTCGCCGGGCATGCCGATGGAGAGGAGCGCCTCAAGCAGGGCTTCGCCCGAGATCCTGTCGCCCGTGACCCTGGCCGTGCGGGTGGAGTAGTCGAGCGTGACGTCCGCCACGCCCGGAGCGGCCCTGAGGACCTGCTCGACGGGACCGCCCTCGGCGGGGCAGCACATGGCGGAGATGGAGATGATCAGAGTGGACATGATTGTTCTGCGGACGAGGTCCGTCGTGAATTACTGATGGATGGCATTACACACCCTGAAGTCGCTACAAGGTCAAACGTTTTTTTGCGATAATGCGAATCAGCATTATTTTTTCAGGGACGAGTCATGAAGATCGGCGAACTGGCCAGGCGCACGCTGCACACGGCGGAGACGATCCGCTACTACGAGCGGATGGGACTTCTGCCCGCGCCCAGGCGTTTTGCGAACAACTACCGCGACTACGGCGAGGTCCATGTCGGCAGGCTCGAGTTCATCAGGCACTGCCGCACGCTCGACATCAGTCTCGACGAGATCCGCTCGCTGCTCGAGAGCATTGAGGACGGGAGTCCCGAGGGGGCCGACCGCGCGCACGTGATGATCCACAGGCACCTCGAGGCGGTCGAGGCGCGCATGGCGGAGCTCAGGCGGCTGCGCGAGCAGCTCTGCTCGCTCGCGGGCGCCTGCTGCGGGCGCCACGCCGAGGGCGAGCTCTGTGGCCTGCTTGAGCGCCTTTCGCATCCTGACGCCGCAGAAGACGGTCCGGACGTGCCCTGAGAAAAAAGCAAAAATCTTTGAACGCCCTGTGCGGAAGGCAGTTCGGACGAATGTCCTTGTGTAGAATGCCTCCGCTGTGCTCCGCTTGAGGAGCCTCTTTTCTGGAGTCGAAAACCATGATGGAAACCACCGTGGTCCACTTTTCCGGCATGCAGGTCATGCTGATGATCGCGCTCTGTGCGATCGCCGTTCTCGTGCCCGTCTGGGCGATTCGCCGCATCGCTCGCGCCGTTCCGCCCGTCTATCAGGTGCCGGGCATTCCGAGCGGGGTCGGCGGCCTGCTGCTCTTCACAATCGTGCTTCTCATCGTCGAGGCCGTCAACGCGCTCTATCACTTCGGCCGCGCCGCGGGCGAGGCCGCGCGCGTCATCTCGATGAGCACCGACTATCTCTGGCCCGTCGCGCAGACGCTCATTCCGGACTTTGCCGCCTCGTTCTTCCTGCTGATCGCGATCGGCGCGCTCGTCTTCGGCCGCTCGTCCGTCGCCTTGGGCGCCGCCGTCGTCTGCGCCTGGCTCGGCGGCCCGCTCGTCGCCGTCCTGCGCACGATCTACCTCGGCCTTCCGATCGAGCTTGCTGGCGAGCCCACGGGGCTCCTCTTCCTCACGGTGGTCGTGACCCTCTATCTTCTCTTTTCCAATCGTCCCGCACTCACCTACGGCACCGCTTCGGGCCGCAGGCTTGCGCTCTCGCGCGGCGGCTCCGCCGTCGGGGAGCGCTGATGAAGCCCGTGATCGGGAGCCTGATGCTCCTGCTGGTCTTCCTGATGGTGATCCACTCCTTCTGGAAGTGGAGCCGTCAGTTTCCGCCTGCGCACGAGCGCGAGCCCTCGGGTGTCGAGGGCGGCCTCATCGTGCTCGTGGGCCTCATGGCCGCCGCCGTCCTCTTCAATGCGACGGGGTTCGGCCTCATGGTCTCAGCCGTCATGGGAGCGGTGCCCGAGGGCTTCTGGATAAGGACGGGGCTGCCGGGAATCCTGAGCTTCGCAGGCCTCGTCTGGGCGATGCTCCGCCTGCTTTCGGGCCGCACGCCCTCCGTTCGTCTTGAAGCCTCGCTCGGGTGTCTGGCCTCAGGCCCCGTCGCCGAGGCCTGGATGCTGCAGGCGGACACGGGCGACGTCTCCCGCCTCGCCGTTTCCGTCGTCCTTACGGCGGGCGCCGTCCTGTATCTCTTTCTGTCTCCTCGTTCGAAGCACACCTACGGGTAAGGGTAAACCCCTGAGGGTTTTCAGGCGTTCGGGCACGGGGCTTCCTGCAGGCGTCGGGCAGGTAGAATTGCCTCATTGCGCGCGCGGCCCCATCCCTTTCACTTTCGGCCGCGGGCAGGACCAAAGGAGAGAAAGAATGCCCCGTCCCATCCTCATCAAGAACGCCGAAGTCTTCGCCCCCGAAAAGCTCGGCCGTCGCGACATCTTCATCGCAGGCGGCAGGATCGTCGCCATGGAGGAGAGCCTTGAGGGCCTTTCCGTCCCCGGCCTCGAGACGATCGACGCCTGCGGCGCCATCGTGACCCCGGGTCTCATCGACCAGCACATCCACGTCACGGGCGGCGGCGGTGAAGGCGGCTGGAAGAGCCGCTGCCCCGAGCTCGTCTTCTCCGAGCTCGTCAAGGCCGGCGTGACGACCTTCCTCGGCGTCTCGGGCACGGACAGCATGTCCCGCTCGATCGAGAACCTCCTCGCCAAGGTGCGTGGCCTCAAGCAGGAAGGCGCCTCGGGCTGGATGTGGACGAGCAATTACTCCTACCCCGTCACGACGATCACGGATTCCGTCAAGACCGAACTCTTCGCCATTCCCGAAGTGCTCGGCGTCAAGATCGCCCTGGGCGATCACCGCTGCTCCTTCCCGTCGATGGAGGAGGTCCGCTCGATCGTCGCCGACGTCCGCGTCGCGGGCATGCTCACGGGCAAGACTGGCTTCGTGCACGTTCATCTCGGCGACTACACGTCGTCCTTCGACATCTTTGACGGCATCGTCGCCTCCGGCCTGCCGATCAAGCACATCCGTCCGACGCACGTCGCCCGTCATCCCGCCGTCTTCGAACGCGCGATGGGTTTCGCGAAGCAGGGCGGCTGGATCGACATCACCACGGGCGGCGGCAACTACATGGGCTGCGCGGCCGACGCCTATGACATGGCCGTCGAAAACGGCGTGCCCGTCAACCGCATCACGATGAGCTCCGACGGCCACGGCTCCATGCCGCGCTTCAACGAGGCGGGCGAAATGGTCGGCCTCGGCGTCGGCTCCATCATGTGCAACATCGAGACCGTTCAGGAACTTGCGCGCCGCCACGACCTGACGACCGCACTGCTGCCGATGACCCGCACCGTCGCCGAAGCGCTCACGCTCGAAGGCAAGGGCGTCATCGAGGTCGGCGCCGACGCCGACCTGCTCATCCTCAACGCCGAACACGAGATCACCGACGTCTTCATGGGCGGCGTCCAGTGCATGCGCGCCGGCGAAGTGATCGTCAAGGGCGCCTTTGAGGAATGAACATCGGGCATAATGTCCTGAGCAACAACCGCAACTGACCTCACTCAGGTCCGCCGCGAACATTCAAGCGGCGGGCCTTTTTCGCAAATGGACGCATCAACACGCGCAACTGCAGTCGGTCTTCTCGCACCCGTCCTCTGGGGCATGAGCGTCGGGATCTGCCGCGGCATCGCCGAGGACTTCGGGCGAGGCCCGGGCTTCACGGTGATGTACGCCGCGGCCTGTCTTCTGCTTCTTCTCATCTTCGGACGCCCGCATTTGCGGGCCTTCTCCCTCAAGTACCTGCTTCTGGGCGTGGGCGCCGCAAACGTCTGCGCCATCTGCTTCATCTTCTCGCTATCGATGGCCGAGGACGCCACGCAGACCATGCAGGTCGGCATGGTTAACTATCTGTGGCCCTGCCTGACGATCGTCTTCGCGGTGCTCTTCAACGGCGAGCGGGCGAGGTGGTGGATCGTGCCGGGCGTGCTGCTGAGCCTGCTGGGCGTCATGGTGGTGCTCGGCGGCGAGGACGGATTCAATCCGATGCACTTTGCGGCCAACTGGATGAAGAATCCGTGGAGCTACACGATCGCCCTCGTGGGCGCCGTGCTCTGGGCGGGCTACGGCTCGATGACCAGGGCCTGGTCGGGCGGGCACAATCCCGTGGTCATCATCTTCTTCAACGACATGCTGATCTTCGGGCTCATCTGGCTGCTTACGCCCACGCCGCCCGGCGAGTGGATGCATCCCGGTTGGCTCGGCGTCTTCCTCGGCGCGGCCGCGACGGGACTGGGCTACGGCGTCTGGACCTACGGCATGCAGTACGGCAACATGACGCTTCTGGGAATCGGCTCCTACTTTACGCCCGTCCTCTCCTGCGTCTTCGCCTCCTTCTACATCGGGTCGGATCTGAGCGCCACGTTCTGGCAGGGCGTCGCGCTCGTCGTGCTCGGTTCACTCGTGTGCTGGACGTCGGTGCGAAAGACGAAGCCTGTCGAACGCAAGGGCGAGCCCCTCAATCTGCATCACAAGCACTGAGACCAGTTGAGTCTTTTCTCAAAGACGTTTTCTCAAAGGCGGTCGGCGCGTCGTGCGTCGACCGCCTTCGTCATTGTGACCGTGAAGGCGGCGCCGCCTTCAGGGGCCTTGCCCGCCGTTACCGTCCAGCCCGAGCGGCGGCAGATGCGCGAGACGATCGAAAGGCCGAGTCCGGCGCCCGAGCCGTCGGCGACGGCTGCACTGCCGCGCACGCCGTGCTCGAAGATGCGGGCGGCCTCGTCGCCGGCGAGTCCCGGTCCCGAGTCGGAGACAATGAAGCCCTCGGACGTTTCCGTGATCGTGACCACGCCGCTTTCGGTGTAGGCGACGGCGTTCTTCACGAGGTTGTTGGCGACGGTGCCGAGCATGACGGGCGAGTAGGCGCCGGGGCACTCGGCCTCGCGGCGAAGCACGAGCGCGAGGCCCTTTTCGGCCGCAAACGGCTCCCATGTGTCGGCGACGGCCTTGAGAATGCCCGCGGCGGAGTCGGGCTCGGGGCCCGTCGTCTCGTTCGAGAGGCGGGCGAAGGAGAGAAAGAGCGACATCAGCTCGCGCATGTCGCCCGCAGAGCGCGTGATGCGCTCGACCTGCTTCGCCTGAGCGGGCGAGAGCGGCGTCATTGAGAGAAGCTCGGCGCTCGTCTCGATCACGGTGAGCGGCGTCCTGAGTTCGTGGCTCACGTCGCCCGTGAAGGCCTTCTCGCGCTGCAGGGCCTCGTGGAGCCTCTTCATGGCGCCGTCGCAGATGCGGGCGAGTTCGCCCACCTCGTCGTTGGTGAGCTCGACCGAAAGCGGCTCGTAGGTGCGGGCAGCGCTGGCCTTTCTCACCTCGTCGGAGAGCGTCTTTACGGGCTTCATGATGTTGCGCGCAAGGATCCAGCCCGCGAGAAGGCCGAGGAAGAAGACGGCGAGAACGGAAAAGAGCGTGATCCGCCTGAAGACGCGTTCCGTGTCCTCGAAGCCGAGCTGATCGCGCGTGAGCACGAGCGGCTCACCGCGCCAGGCGCCTGTATGGACGAAGAAGTCGCCGTTGTTCGAAAGTTCTCCGAAGCCTTCGGGCAGGCCGCGCATGGCGGGCGGAGGCGCCTCAAGGAGAGGCGCGCCGTAGAGCCGGGTGTCCTCGGGGAGCCTCGGCGTCTCGCCGCGCTCAAGCGTGTCGACCGCCCTGGCGACCTCGTCCCTGAGGATGCCCGAGATGAGCTGCTGCTCGGTGAATTCGATCGACTGGTAGAGCGCGAATGCGTAGAACCCAGCCACGAAGGTGACGAGGAGCGCGAAGCTCAGCATGATGCGCTGGGCCAGGCTGCGCGGAGGCGGGCGGCTCGCCCTGCCAGAGGACCGCCTCGAGTCGACGGCGCGAGACGATGCCGGGACTCTGCTGCATGAGCTCGCGAAGGAGCTGCAGGCAGGTCGGGTTGAGCCTGATGTCACGGCCTTCGCGCTCGACGCGAAGCGTTTTGAGGTCAAGCGAGAGCGGGCCCGCAGTGAGGTGCCCCGCCGGATTCGCGCCGCTTCGGCGCAGCAGGGCCTCGACGCGGGCGGCGAGCTCGCGAAGCGAGAAGGGCTTGATCAGATAGTCGTCTGCGCCGCTCGTGAGCCCCTCGACGCGGTCGTCGATCGTGTCGCGCGCCGTGAGCATGAGGATCGGCGCGGTGAAGCCCGAGGCGCGAAGCCTTCGGGTGAGCGTCATGCCGTCGGTGTCGGGCAGCCCCACGTCGAGGATGACGAGGTCGAAGGTCGAGCGGTCGATGCGCTCGAGGGCCTCGAGCCCCGTGGAGGCCGTCTCGGGCGCCCAGCCGTCCTTCATGGAAAGGAAGTCGCGGACGTTGGCAAGGATGTCGGGATTGTCGTCGACGACGAGAATGCGGATGCTCATGAGAGTGCTTCTTTTCTGATTAGTCTTCCTGCAGGGATGTTACGCCTTGCAGCCTGCGCGCGTCATTGTGCGGCGCTCGACCGATTGTCCGTCAGGTCCCATCTGGGGCGTCGGCTCGTCGACTGCACGCCGAGCATGCCGAGCACGGTCGAGTAGAGGTGCTCGTGCGTGACGCCGCCCGCAGGCTCGCGGGCAAGATTCGCCGCATCAAACCCGAAGGTGCGGCTCCAGTCCTTCGAGAGCCACATGACCATCGGCACGCGGATCTGCTCGGACGGCGCCATGAAGTACGGGGCGCCGTGCAGGTAGAGGCCGCCTTCGCCGAGGCTCTCGCCGTGGTCGGAGACGTAGACGAAGCCCGCGTCGATGTCCGTTCGGGCCTTGAGCCTTTTCACGAGGCCCGCCAGCACGCCGTCGGTGTAGCGCACGGCGTTGTCGTAGGCGTTGATGATGCTCTCCTTCGTGCAGGCGCCGAGGTCTGCGTCGGTGCATTCGGGCGTCCAGACCTTGGCGTGCGCGGGCGAGTCCGCGTGGTAGCGCGGGCCGTGCTCGCCGTACATGTGGTAGAAGAGCACCGTCGGACGGTCGGCGGGAAGGTTCGCGAGGTCGGCGTCGAGCTCGTCGAGAAGGACGCCGTCAAAGCACCGGCCCGAGGCGCAGGCGGCGCTCTTCGGGTCGGGGCTTCGTACCTCGGTGCCCGCACACGTGCCCTTGCAACCGCTCTGGTTGTCGACCCAGACGACGTGCGCGCCCGCACGGGCGAGGAGCGACGGCAGAGCCTCCTCGCCGATGATGCGGCTGCGGTCGTAGTCGGAGCGGCCGATCCTGCTCAGCATGCAGGGAAGCGAAACGTCGGTGCTCGAGCCGCAGGCCGTGACGGACGGATGGCTGATCACGCCTTCGGCGCGAAGCGCGGGCGTGGTGTCGCGGGCGTAGCCTGCGAGCCCCCAGCTCGCCGAGCGGGTGGTCTCGCCGATGACGACGAGAAGGACGGCGGGACGGCTGAGCCTGACGGAGAACTCGGGCTTCGGATCGACGATGCGCTTTTGGGCCGCATCGGGCGAGGCGTCCCTTGCGAGCGTGGCGGCGAGGCTGTAGGGGACGTTGACGGGCGTGATGAGGTAGCGCAGCGCCTTGTCGTTTCGCATGACGGCCGCAAGCGTGTTCATCTGCGTGAATAGCGCGCCTGCACCTGCGGCGAGTGCAAGGATGGCGACGCCGCCACGCACGGCGGCCGGCCTGAGGCCGGCGGGCGTCATGTCGGCCGCGGAGGCAGCGAGGACGGGCGGAAGGCCTGCGGCCAGAGCGAGCAGGAGCGTGCGTGCGGAGAAATAGGCCGAGGCCTCGTGTACGTCGGTGGAGATGACGTTGCGGGCCATGTTCGGGTCGAACGCAATGCCGTAGACGAGCGTGCCCGCGAAGAAGATCGCGCCGGTCAGGCTCAGGAGCACGAGAACGGCGCGGCGCACGGGACGAGGCAGCGCCATGACGAGCGTGAGGAGCGCTATGGAGATGAAGAGAAGGCCGAAGGAGAGGCCCGCGAGCGTCAGGGCCTCGCGCATGCTCCAGGCGAAGTTCGGCTCGGAGAGGTCTGCGGCGCGTGCAAGAAACGGCATGTTGAGGACGAACGTCCACCAGAAGGCTGTCAGGAGGACGAGGCCCCTTTCGGAGAGCGGCTTTGCGAAGGCGGGCGAGCTGCGGTCCTCGAGGATGAGCGCGTGGAGCGCCGCGCAGATGAGCCAGTCGACGATGCCCGTGACGAGCACGTGCGAGACGAAGTGCGCGCCTTCCATGACGCGGACCGCGCCGCACAGGAGCCCGAAGGCGACGGCGAAGAGAAGTGCGCCTGCGGCAGCACGCGGGCGGACGTCCTTGAGCGCAAAGTAGAAGGCAATGAAGACGAAGCCCGTGCCCGCGTGTCCCGAGGGCCAGCAGCGGCCGGGAACGTCCGTGAGGCCGAAGGCGGGATCCGTCATCGGAAGGGCGCCGCCGAAGGGCTCGACCGACCAGGGGCACGCGACGCCCGTCGTGCTCTTGAGCCACCAGACTGCGGCGGCACAGGCGCCCATTGCGATGACGACGTAGAGTGCGCGTCTCGAGGCCTCCTCCTCGAGAATCCTGCGGCCCTGGGCGAGCACGACGGCGAGACGGACGAGAAGCACCGTCGCAACGATGGCGGGCACGAGCTTCGGAAGCCGGTAGAAGATCGTCGTGAAGACTTCGTTCCTGTGCCAGGGCCAGCCGTCGCTGAAGAAGAGCTTCGAGACGGAGAGGTCGAAGGCGTGCGGCGGCACGATGGCGAGGATGATGAGAAGCGACGCGGGAATGAGAAGGCCCGTGAGGACGGGCGTCGGAATGCGTGCGGAGCAGAGATGGTCTTGGACGGACATGCGGATGCCTTCGGCGTGTTTTTGCTTGATGTCCGCAGTATCGGGCGTGAGGCGTCAAAACCGCGTGAGGCCTCGTCAACGCGCCGTGAAGCGTCCGTCAAAGGAGCGTCAAAGACCTTGCGCCATGTCATGAGGCATGCAGATGGGCGCGGGGAAGAAAAAAGCGCTCTTCCGGTGACCGGCCGGAGAGCGCTTTCGGGGGAGAGGCTTTCGGTGAGGCAGGAGATATGGAGGAGAGCATCCTCACCGAAGGTGTGGGAGAACCTGCATGACGGTTCGGGTGATTACGGAACCTTGTAGCCGAACTGGTGGCACTGGTCGCAGAAGTTTTCCGTCTCGCCGTGCATGATGTGGCAGTTCGTGCATTCAAGTTCGTCGCGGTAGTGCGGGGACATGTGCGGGTTGGCCGGCTTGACGTCCTTCGTCTTTTCAACGAGGGCCTTGACGTCGTGGCACTGCTTGCACGTGTCGATCGTGGGTTCCTGGGGATTGGCCTTGTCCGGACCGTGGCAGGTCTCGCAGGAGAGGCCCATGCCGACATGGCGGTCGGCACCGAACTTCTGGTCGGCAGCCTGAGCGGTGCCGAAGGCGAACGTCGCGGCGCAGAGCGAGGCGATGATCAGCGTCGTCATCTTCATTTTTGTTTTCCTTTCTGGGTTCTGAGACCGGAAGCGCGGAGTCTGGAGCTCCGGACGGGCTGTCCGTCCGATGCGCTTTCGTTGGGTCAAATCATATGCAGGCGCGCCGGCGTTTCCTACCTACCAAAGTATGTATTTCATGCATACCCGGGTATGGGGTTTTCGGTTGGTCAATAAGAAACGTCTGAAGGAGAGTGATTGTTATCGGTGCGGAGGGACTGCGGCGGATGTTCGCCGGACTTTTGCTGCGGGGCGGATGCGGGGGAGCGGAGGGGGCGGTCCCCTGGGGGAAACCCTCCTTCAACGTGTCGTCCACAGGAGGCTTTCCGCCGGAGAGGGCGTGTTTTCAAGGGTTTGGGGAAAGGGAAGGGTAAACCCTGCATACTTTGGTATGTGCAAGGTCCATACCGCGGTATGTAGCCGAAAGGAGGGCGGAGGAGAAGAATAGCGGTGTCGCCGACGAGGAGCGAGCGAGAGAATCCGCCCCGCCGGTTGTGTTCCCAATCCGAATGGAGAATCCTCAGAATGACCCAGATCGATACCAGCCGCCGCGGCGTCCGTTGCCAAGTACGACGAAACGTTCGACGTCGTGATCATCGGCTCCGGCTTTGCCGGCATGGCCTGCGCCCTCAAGGCCGGCCGCGCCGGTCTCAAAGTCCTCATGATTGAGAAGATGTCCACGGTCGGCGGCAACTCAGCCATCTGCGGCGGCAACGTCGCCTGCCCGGTCAACCCGGTCCAGAAGGCCCAGGGCATCAAGGACAGCAAGGAGCTCTTCATCGCCGACTGCCTGAAGGACGGTCTCGGCATCAACCACACGAACCTCCTCTCCACCATCGCCGACCGCTGCAACGACACGATCCAGATGGTCGTCGACTGCGGCTGCGAATTCGTGCCCAACAAGATGCTCTTCGAAGGCGGCCACTCGGTTCCGCGTTCCTATGAAATCAAGGCCGGCACCGGCTCCGGCTACATCCGTCCGATGCACGAAGAGCTCAAGAAGCTCAAGAACGTCGTGATCCGCACCCGCTGCAAGTTCGACGACTTCGTCATGGAAGAAGACGGCTCCGTCGCCGGCATCGTCTGCCGCACGGGCTACCGCTTCAACAACAAGGCCGTCTCCGACGACCTCGAAAACAAGACCGGCAAGAAGTCCGTCGTCCGCGCCACGAAGGGCGTCATGCTCGCCGCCGGTGGCTTCTCCCGCGACATCTTCTTCCGTCAGATCCAGGACCCGCGCGTCGTCCCGACGACCGACTCCACGAACCAGCCCGGCGCCACGGCCGGCGTGCTGATCAAGGCCCTTGGCATTGGCGCCGCTCCGGTTCAGCTCTGTTGGCTCCAGTTCCTGCCGTACTGCAACCCGCGTGAAAAGGGCTTCGGCGTTTCCGTGAACTTCACGAACCACGCCTGCATGGACCTCGGCCTCGTCGTCGACCGCAAGACCGGCCGCCGCTTCATGGACGAACACGCCGGCCGCAAGATCAAGTCCGACGCCCTCTTCAAGGTCATCGGCACGGACGAAAACTACCCGATCGCCGTCTGCGACGACTCTATCGTGAAGGCCATCAACCCGTCCTTTGTCAAGCTCCCGCTTGAAATGGGCACGGTCAAGAAGTTCGACACGCTCGAAGCCCTCGCCGACCACTTCGGCATCAAGAAGGACGCCTTCCTCGAAGAAGTCAAGAAGTTCAACGGCTTCGTCAAGGCCGGCGAAGACAAGGACTTCGGCCGCATCCTCTCCTTCAACAACGGTCTGACCGTCTCCCAGGGCCCGTTCTACGGCATCGAATGCTGCCCGAAGATCCACCACACGATGGGCGGCGTCATGATCAACGAAAAGGCCGAGGTCATCTCCGCCACGACGCAGAAGCCGATCAAGGGCCTCTACGCCGGCGGTGAAGTGACCGGCGGCGTCCACGGCGCCTCCCGTCTCGGCACGGTGGCCGTCATCGACGCCCTGACCTTCGGCATGATCGCTGGCGAAAACTTCGCCGCTATGAAGTAATCCTCCTGCGTCCATCCCCTCGGACAGGATGACCGACCGCCAAGAGCCGGCACAAGAGGAATACAGGGAAAAAGGAGCACGCCTTAGGGACCGTGCTCCTTTTTTCGTTTCAGGACAATGACGGGATCATGCCGGCTTCGCGAAACCGATCCTTATGCACGCCTCTGCTAGTTCTGTTGGCGGATGTATGAAGATTCTCAAAATAGTATGATGTCGGGACGGGGACGGGCTCTGAGGGCCGCGGGCCCCTCCATTCACTCCTTACGGAAGGACAACATGACATGAAGCGAACGCTTGCTCTTGCCGTCGCCTGCGCACTCGTGCTTGAGGGCTGCGGAGAATCCGACGCGCCCGGGGAAGCCCGGAAGAAGACCGTGCTCGAATATGCGAGCATGAAGGACATCCGCAACATCAATCCGCATCTTTATCTGGGCGAGATGGCCGCTCAGGCCATGGTCTTCGAGCCGCTCGTCTTCAATACGCCCGAAGGGGTTAAGCCCGCGCTTGCCGAGCGCTGGGAGATCTCCGGGGACGGCCGCACCTACACCTTCCATCTGCGCCGCGGCGTCAAGTTCACGGACGGCACGCCGTTTACGGCCGACGCCGTCAAGAAGAACATCGATGCCGTCATGGCCAACCGCACGCGCCACGCCTGGCTCGACATGATCAACGAGATCGAGTCGAGCGAAGTGGTCGACGAGCACACCTGGCGCCTGCATCTCAGGCATCCGTACTTCCCCGCACTCATCGAGCTCGGGCTCTCGCGCCCTTTCCGCTTCATCTCGCCCGCCTGCATGAAGGACGGCGGGACGAAGGACGGCGTGACCTGTCTCGCAGGCACGGGTCCCTGGGTGCTCTCCGAACATAAGGACCAGCAGTACGCGCTCTTCAGCCGCAACGAGGGCTACTGGGGTGATAAGCCGATCGTACCCACCGTTCGCTGGAACGTCGTGCCCGACACGCAGACCATGCTGATGGCGCTTGAAAAGGGCGAGATCGACCTCGTCTTCGGCGCCGACGGCGACCAGCTCACGGGCGACGCGTTCAAGAAGCTCACGGACGAGAAGCGCCTCAACACGGCGGTGAGCGAGCCGATCGCCTCCCGCGCCATTCTCGTCAACTCGAAGCGCCCGATCACGAAGGACGTGCGCGTGCGCGAGGCGCTGGCCTACGCCTTCAACCGTCAGGCCGTGGTCGACGGCATTCTCAATGGCACGGAGGCGGCCGCCATGACGCTCTTTGCGAAGAGCGTGCCCTACTGCGACGTTCCGCTCAAGGAGCGCGGCCATGATCCGAAGAAGGCCGCCGAGATTCTTGATGCGGCGGGCTGGAAGGCCGGTGCCGACGGCATCCGCACGAAGGACGGCGCAAGGCTCGTGCTCGACTTCTACTTCAACTCCAACAACGCCCAGGAAAAGACGATCGCCGAGGCCATGCAGGGCGACCTGCTCAAGATCGGCGTCGAGCTTCGCGTGATCGGCGAGGAGAAGCAGGCCTTCCTCGACCGCCAGCGCACGGGCGAATTCGACCTGCAGTACTCGCTCTCCTGGGGCGCGCCGTACGACCCGCAGAGCTATCTCTCCTCCTGGCGCATTCCCGCGCACGGCGACTATCAGTCCCAGATCGGGCTTGCCGACAAGGCGCACATCGACGCGACCATCACGGCCCTCATGACCGAGGCCGACGAGAAGAAGCGCGCCGCCATGGTTCGCGACGTGCTCACGCGCATCACGGATGCGGCGGTCTACATCCCCGTCTCCTATTCGCGCACGAAGGCCGTTTATTCGAACAGGATCAAGGACGTCTCCTTTGCGGTGACGCAGTACGAGATCCCGTTCGAGAAGATGAGCTTCACGGAGGCGGGCAAATAAATGGGCGGCATGCTCGTGCGGCGCCTCGCGCTCCTCGTGCCGATGCTTCTGGGCATCACCTTCATCGCGTTCATGCTGGGTGAACTCTCGCCCTCTGATCCCGCCGAGGTGTCGATCCGCGTGAACGCGATGGTGCCCACGCCCGAGCTCATCGCCCAGACGCGTCATGAACTCGGGCTCGACCGCCCTCTCATGACGCGCTACTTCGAGTGGCTCGCGGGCGTGCTGCAGGGTGACCTCGGCACGAGCTTCGTGACGGGGCACAAGGTGACGGACGACTTCCTGCGAGCCTTCCCGCCCACGCTGGCGCTCGCGGGCGCGACCCTTCTGATCGTGCTCGTGACGGGCGGGGTGTGCGGGTGGCTCTGCGCAAGGCATGCGGGCGGTCCCGTCGACAGGGCGATCCGCAGCGTCCTCTTCACGATCTCGGCGCTGCCCAACTTCTGGGCCGCGCTCCTTCTGATGTGGCTCTTCTCGCTCACGCTCGGGTGGCTTCCGACGAACGGCATGAGGACTCCCGAGTCGGTGATTCTGCCCGCCGTCTCGCTCTCGCTCGCCTACGTCGGCACTTACGTTCGCCTCATCCGCACCGAAATGCTGAGGACGGCCGAGTCCGACTGGGTGATGTTCGCCAGGGCGCGCGGACTCTCCGAGGGGCGGATCTCGCTTCACATGATGCTCAACAGCCTCAGGGGTACCGTCACCGCACTCGGCATGTCGATTCCGAAGCTCGTCGCGGGCACCTTCGTGATCGAGAACATCTTCGCCTGGCCCGGCATCGGCAGGCTCTGCGTCTCCGCCATCTTCAACAGGGATCTGCCCGTGATCATCGCCTACGTGCTCGTGATGGCCGTGTTCTTCATCCTCTTCAATCTGCTTTCGGACCTTGCGCTGGCAGCGCTTGATCCGCGCGCCCGCAGAGGCGGCGCAGGGGAGGCGGCATGACGAACCGCTGGCGCAGGGCGCTGGCCGCCCCGTCGGGCCTCTTCCTTCTCGCCGTGCTCGCTGCAGGCCTTGCGGCGCCCCTGCTGCCGCTCGCCGATCCGACGGCCATCGACATTTCGTCGAAGTTCCTGCCGCCGAGCCTCGAGCATCCCTTCGGCACCGATCTTCTCGGCCGCGACATGCTCTCGCGCATGATCTGGGGCATCCGCACCACCTTCGTGACGGCGCTCCTCACGATGATCGTGACGGCGGGCGTCGGCATGATCGCTGGCGGCGCTGCGGCAGCGGCCCGAGGCAGGGTCGATGCGCTCATCATGCGCTTTTGCGACGTGTGGATGTCGTTTCCGAGCGAAGTGCTCATCCTGGCCCTCGTCGGCATGATGGGCCCGGGGCTTGAGAACGTGCTCATCGCCTGCCTGCTCGCCAAGTGGCCTTGGTACGCACGCATGATGCGCGGCCTCATCCTTCACCTCAATTCGGCCGGCTTCGTGCAGTTCGCGCGTGTGACCGGCGCCTCCAACATGAAGGTGCTCTTCGGACACCTCGTGCCCAATGCGGCGGGCGAATGCTTCGTGCTCGGCACGATCGACACGGG
>OJPY01000243.1_pt1 | contig 28246 bp, 16 predicted proteins | sample 1598651 | NCBI WGS metagenome assembly OJPY01 (sample SAMN03922492, study PRJEB24848) | human gut metagenome | isolation source: stool sample | host: Homo sapiens | place: Germany | collected 2011-05 | reverse complement strand
TTCGTGTTCGCGTTCGAAGGATCATGGTTCAAATTACCATTCCGCAGAGAACAATTGTCGTTGTTCGACTTACCACCAAAGTAAACACCACCATTCTACAGACCGCCTTTTTTCAACTAACCGCCTTTGACAGACTTATTTAACTTTGCTGACGCATTTGGTTAGATTTTTAATTATGCAAACTTAAACATTATTGATATATTTTGCAAGTTTTGGGAGGGGGATTTTTCACTTCGTGAAAAATTAGGGTTGGGTTATTGTACAACGAAAGCCGCCACCGAAGTACGTGAGCGCGTACGAAGGAACAGGGCTCAAAGAACCAAGCCGCAGAGAACAATTGCCGTTGTACAACTCACCACCAAAGTAAACACCACGTCTTCCTATTTTACCCAAACCTGCATTTCCCGTAAACCAGTTGTAATGACATTCCCCCGTGTGAAGATTGCTTCCCTTGACCTCTCCAATGAGCGAGTTCTCAAAGTTCTTCGTTATGTATCCTTCACCTCTAGCCATAGAACCGACAAAATCATACGTATTCTCAAATCCATAAGATTCCCCAGGATTCTTATCTGCGGCTACATTGTCTGTAGTCAGATTGTTTACGTCATAGGTCTGATAAATATCTATGGACGTAGAATCGTGCATGACACAATCTATCCCACTGTACCACACCCATATATTTCCCCACCCGGCAATACGTCCGCGAATGATAGGCTGTGTGAAGCATATCTCTATTTCACGGTCTGTCACTGTCGCATTGTCAGGAATACTCCATCCGCTGGTTACAGTTGCAGTGACAAACTTGGCTACGATACCCGACATCTCCCCGTCAGCCAATCCGTTATGACCTTGGAAGTTGTAGTATTTGTATTTTGTGCTTTCATATTCAAACTCGGTGTCGGGAGAGACATTGTGTTCCTTTGCGTATGACATGGCAAGCTGTGCTTCAAACATCTTCATGCAAGGATGGTAGTTGTTTATGAGTTGGGCGAAATCGTAAGTCGTTCCTGTTTCGGACGCCTTAAATCCTTGTCCGTTCATATTGTAATACACATAGGTCTGACCGTCCGCCTTCTTGAACCTGACGCCTGTCATTTTTCCCCAGCTTGACGCATCGGGGGCTGAATCGTTGGATGATATTCCTTTTCCGCAAACAGACTGTGCGTGCAGGTCTTTTGTCCTGAACTTAATGAACAGAAGCGTGCACCATACTTCAAGGTCAAGGGCGAACGCATTGGCGTAAGGATAGTTCTTCGTGATGTCCTGGTTCTTTGCCCTAGCGTATTTCTCGTAATCAAAACGTGATACACCTGTCGTAGGCCATCCATTTCCTTCCATTATGTTCACGCCTAGATTTCCTGCTGCTGTTGTTCCTTTTACCGTGTTGTCAAAAATAGATCTCTGCTTCCCCTCCTTTATCGTGGAGTAACCGATACTCATTCCGAACGGTTTTATCTCTATGGCCGTATCGCCACCGTATGTAAACGGAGCGTCACTGACGAGCCTTCTTTCGTATGTATCATCCGTTCCTCCGTTGATTATCCAGAAAGGCTTGGTGTTTACAAGCATGATGTCACTTCCGTCATCTGTTACATCAGTTCCGTCAATAACAATATTTGACGGGCTACCGTCAGCCATTTTGAAGAAATTGGTCTGGTCAAGGAATCCTACTACCTTACCGTCCTTTACCTTTGCCACACGGAAAGAGTTGAGGATAGGATGTGATGTCTTGAACTCTTCCTTTCCTATCCATGTCTGAAATACAGGGTCTGTCTGCCCTCTTCTCATTTCCACTCCATATATATTCCCCTGCTGCATCTTTATCTGTTCGAGAAGCGTTTTGTAGTCATTGGTGAAATCATTTGTGGATAAACTCCTACCGTCCACCTTGTCTACCTTCTTGTCTAGGGCTGTTTTCTGTGCGGTGGATACGGGCTTTTCGGCATCGGACGTATTGTCCACATTTGACAGACCTATATTGTCTTTTGTTATATTGACATTTCCTGTCCTGTAAGACTGTTCGGCATTACCTTTCACGCCTATGACGGTATTCTTCTGTGCGCCTTCCTGTATCCCGTCAAGTTTGGTTTTTAACTGGGAGGTGAAGTTGTTGTCGGTATGCACATAGTTTTCGTCCATTACCATGCCTTGTCTTATCTTGGACACCGTGACGGATTTGTTCTCTTTAGGGCTTCCCGTCACACATGGTATCATCTCTTCTCCCGTAGCTGTTTCAACGGGAGGCATCTGTGAAATTTTAAGATTATCTTCCATTTTTTTTATTCTGTTAGTATTAAACCATCGTTTTCAAGCAATATGCTGTATCCATTTTCAGTGATTACGGTATTCCGAAGAACCTCTAGCGTTATCCTTGAATCAGCAAACTTCCATGAATTGTCAGAAAACGGCATATACCCGTCTTTCTTTACAGACAGCGACATCGTGCTATTTGCCATACCCCGTACTTTCACTGTACCGTCAGACAACGTTTTGTACTGTACACCTTCCACCGTGACCGTTGCGTCCTGTATGGGTGAGCCTGATACGTCCACCACCGTTATCGTTACTATAGCCTTCGGTATATAGTAGTCAATCAAATCCTGCTCGGTGAATCCGTCAGTTTGTTGGGTGGGAACTGAATCGAACCCGATGGAGTTGTAGAAAGCCATATACATATAAGATGAACCATAGTTATTAAAAAATATTATGCTGTTATTACCACCATCAGTAGGATTAACGATTGTTACTATTTGCTTTTTATTTAGCAAATTATTTGTTAGAATCGTTTCATTTAATGTTCCATCTAAATAGGTAACACCATTTGTATTCTTATAATTATATGCAATTGTATTAGGTTGTCCGTATATAGAAAAAGCTGTCTTGAGCATACCAAGTCTTATATAACCCCAATGGATTTGCTGTCATAAACAACATCTTCACGCCCTGTTGCAAGTTCTGCACCTGCCCGTAATCATCCACTCCGTCAGTTACTAATGCACCGGGATATTCGGGTATCTGCGTAACGATGATGTTACAGTTATCTATAGGTACCATTGCTTTAAATCCATACCATCCAGCTAATCCTTCGTGTTCGCGTTCGAAGGATCATGGTTCAAATTACCATTCCGCAGAGAACAATTGTCGTTGTTCGACTTACCACCAAAGTAAACACCACCATTCTACAGACCGCCTTTTTTCAACTAACCGCCTTTGACAGACTTATTTAACTTTGCTGACGCATTTGGTTAGATTTTTAATTATGCAAACTTAAACATTATTGATATATTTTGCAAGTTTTGGGAGGGGGATTTTTCACTTCGTGAAAAATTAGGGTTGGGTTATTGTACAACGAAAGCCGCCACCGAAGTACGTGAGCGCGTACGAAGGAACAGGGCTCAAAGAACCAAGCCGCAGAGAACAATTGCCGTTGTACAACTCACCACCAAAGTAAACACCACGTCTTCCTATTTTACCCAAACCTGCATTTCCCGTAAACCAGTTGTAATGACATTCCCCCGTGTGAAGATTGCTTCCCTTGACCTCTCCAATGAGCGAGTTCTCAAAGTTCTTCGTTATGTATCCTTCACCTCTAGCCATAGAACCGACAAAATCATACGTATTCTCAAATCCATAAGATTCCCCAGGATTCTTATCTGCGGCTACATTGTCTGTAGTCAGATTGTTTACGTCATAGGTCTGATAAATATCTATGGACGTAGAATCGTGCATGACACAATCTATCCCACTGTACCACACCCATATATTTCCCCACCCGGCAATACGTCCGCGAATGATAGGCTGTGTGAAGCATATCTCTATTTCACGGTCTGTCACTGTCGCATTGTCAGGAATACTCCATCCGCTGGTTACAGTTGCAGTGACAAACTTGGCTACGATACCCGACATCTCCCCGTCAGCCAATCCGTTATGACCTTGGAAGTTGTAGTATTTGTATTTTGTGCTTTCATATTCAAACTCGGTGTCGGGAGAGACATTGTGTTCCTTTGCGTATGACATGGCAAGCTGTGCTTCAAACATCTTCATGCAAGGATGGTAGTTGTTTATGAGTTGGGCGAAATCGTAAGTCGTTCCTGTTTCGGACGCCTTAAATCCTTGTCCGTTCATATTGTAATACACATAGGTCTGACCGTCCGCCTTCTTGAACCTGACGCCTGTCATTTTTCCCCAGCTTGACGCATCGGGGGCTGAATCGTTGGATGATATTCCTTTTCCGCAAACAGACTGTGCGTGCAGGTCTTTTGTCCTGAACTTAATGAACAGAAGCGTGCACCATACTTCAAGGTCAAGGGCGAACGCATTGGCGTAAGGATAGTTCTTCGTGATGTCCTGGTTCTTTGCCCTAGCGTATTTCTCGTAATCAAAACGTGATACACCTGTCGTAGGCCATCCATTTCCTTCCATTATGTTCACGCCTAGATTTCCTGCTGCTGTTGTTCCTTTTACCGTGTTGTCAAAAATAGATCTCTGCTTCCCCTCCTTTATCGTGGAGTAACCGATACTCATTCCGAACGGTTTTATCTCTATGGCCGTATCGCCACCGTATGTAAACGGAGCGTCACTGACGAGCCTTCTTTCGTATGTATCATCCGTTCCTCCGTTGATTATCCAGAAAGGCTTGGTGTTTACAAGCATGATGTCACTTCCGTCATCTGTTACATCAGTTCCGTCAATAACAATATTTGACGGGCTACCGTCAGCCATTTTGAAGAAATTGGTCTGGTCAAGGAATCCTACTACCTTACCGTCCTTTACCTTTGCCACACGGAAAGAGTTGAGGATAGGATGTGATGTCTTGAACTCTTCCTTTCCTATCCATGTCTGAAATACAGGGTCTGTCTGCCCTCTTCTCATTTCCACTCCATATATATTCCCCTGCTGCATCTTTATCTGTTCGAGAAGCGTTTTGTAGTCATTGGTGAAATCATTTGTGGATAAACTCCTACCGTCCACCTTGTCTACCTTCTTGTCTAGGGCTGTTTTCTGTGCGGTGGATACGGGCTTTTCGGCATCGGACGTATTGTCCACATTTGACAGACCTATATTGTCTTTTGTTATATTGACATTTCCTGTCCTGTAAGACTGTTCGGCATTACCTTTCACGCCTATGACGGTATTCTTCTGTGCGCCTTCCTGTATCCCGTCAAGTTTGGTTTTTAACTGGGAGGTGAAGTTGTTGTCGGTATGCACATAGTTTTCGTCCATTACCATGCCTTGTCTTATCTTGGACACCGTGACGGATTTGTTCTCTTTAGGGCTTCCCGTCACACATGGTATCATCTCTTCTCCCGTAGCTGTTTCAACGGGAGGCATCTGTGAAATTTTAAGATTATCTTCCATTTTTTTTATTCTGTTAGTATTAAACCATCGTTTTCAAGCAATATGCTGTATCCATTTTCAGTGATTACGGTATTCCGAAGAACCTCTAGCGTTATCCTTGAATCAGCAAACTTCCATGAATTGTCAGAAAACGGCATATACCCGTCTTTCTTTACAGACAGCGACATCGTGCTATTTGCCATACCCCGTACTTTCACTGTACCGTCAGACAACGTTTTGTACTGTACACCTTCCACCGTGACCGTTGCGTCCTGTATGGGTGAGCCTGATACGTCCACCACCGTTATCGTTACTATAGCCTTCGGTATATAGTAGTCAATCAAATCCTGCTCGGTGAATCCGTCAGTTTGTTGGGTGGGAACTGAATCGAACCCGATGGAGTTGTAGAAAGCCATATACATATAAGATGAACCATAGTTATTAAAAAATATTATGCTGTTATTACCACCATCAGTAGGATTAACGATTGTTACTATTTGCTTTTTATTTAGCAAATTATTTGTTAGAATCGTTTCATTTAATGTTCCATCTAAATAGGTAACACCATTTGTATTCTTATAATTATATGCAATTGTATTAGGTTGTCCGTATATAGAAAAAGCTGTCTTGAGCATACCAAGTCTTATATAACCCCAATGGATTTGCTGTCATAAACAACATCTTCACGCCCTGTTGCAAGTTCTGCACCTGCCCGTAATCATCCACTCCGTCAGTTACTAATGCACCGGGATATTCGGGTATCTGCGTAACGATGATGTTACAGTTATCTATAGGTACCATTGCTTTAAATCCATACCATCCAGCTAATCCTTCGTGTTCGCTTGTGATAAATTCAAAATATCCATTTTCTAATATAATATTATTGATTCCTGTTGCATCCTTATATCCAAAGGCGAACTTACCTTTAATTTCTTCCGTTATTCCTGTAATATTACATTTTATAATTACTTTTTCATTATCAACATAGCGATATACTATTCCCGCATGTTCTAGTTTGATGGCTTGTATTACAAATGACGAGCTTGATTCAATTTTTACGGTTCCTTTATTTTGGTTTATCAACCATTTTTTACTTAAAAAGTTTTCATTATACCCGTCAACACCGCTCATTGCAGCAAATAGGAAATTGTTCAATTTAAGCGGTCTGTTGTTCCCACTGAAATCCTGCAAATAAGGATTAGCTTTTAGTATCTCGTTTGTGGGAACGGATTGTCCTGACGGTAGCTGGGTGATGGTAATGTTACAAGCACCGACAATATTGCCGTTTCTGAATGATATATTACCCTTTACGGTTTCCAATGGCGGAATATCATAGGTTCCGTCTGATGTAATCTCAATTAATTTCACATCAGCACTATATCCCCAGTATAATTCCTGCCCGTCAACTATACCTTTCACTTCCACTTTCATTCCTGGGAAATTTTTTGTTTGGTCAGGAATGTAGCACTTTACTGTATCGTTCAGTGTAGCAAATCTAGTTATGACAAATGAGGTGCTTGTTATAATTATATCAGCATTTACAGAGGGATGCGATCTCCAGTCATTAAAGTTTTGGCTGTATGTATCCACAGGCTTTGACATATCGTACCAGAACACCATGTGTTTTGGTATCCATTTTTCTATCACCTTGCTTATGTCGGTTTTTCCTGTACCTGCCGACTTTACAAGACCAAGTCTTCCTATGTTAAAAAGTCCTATCTTTCTCATTTTTCGTCCATTTTAACCCATTCATCAGATAAAAGCAGCTTCTCAAACTCTTTTGTGCCCGTGTCATATGTGTCGTAAGGGAAAGGGTGTTCCGTTTCGTCATCCGGCAACGTCATAGGCATCACTTCCATGACCTTCTCGGTATGGATCATATAATACAGACCGTCTGTCGATTGTCTGAAAACGGACAGGTCATCTTCCGAAAACATAATCTCGGCATCTATTTTTGGTACTATGGAAAACTGCATGGCATAAATTTTATCTATTATCGCAAAGATAATTAAAAAATAGTTAATTTACAACTAATTAAACAATATTTAACTAAATTATTTATGCCATAATTTAATTTATAGTTATATTTGCAATATGAAACGAGCATATAAATATAGACTTAATCCTACTCCTGAGCAGATTGTTTTCTTCAACAAATCTTTCGGGTGTTGTAGGTTTGTATATAACTATATGCTTGGCAAACGTATAGAAGCGTATCAGCGTGACAAGACGAAGATAGGATGGGTTGAACTGGCTAAGATGCTTACAGAACTTAAAAAGGAAGATGGGAAGGAATGGCTTTCGGAAGTATCAAACGAGTGCCTGCAACAATCCATAAGAAATATGGACAGCGCGTTCGTGAAGTTCTTCCGTGAAAAGGCAGGATTCCCAAATTTCAAGGCGAAGCATTACAGCCGACAGTCATACAAGGCTATAAATTCGGTGTCTGTTGACCTTGATAACAATAAGGCAAGACTTCCAAAGATCGGATGGGTTAAATTCTTTCCGAACAGAAAGTTTGACGGTAAGGTATGTTCTGTCACGGTAAGCAAGACACCAACAGGTAAATATTTCATTTCTGTCCTTGTTGACGATGGAAAGGAAATACCTGTAAAGCCTGCTGTCAGATATGATACGTCTATCGGTATAGATGTCGGTATAAAGGATTTTGCAGTTTGTTCGAACGGTGATGTGTATGCCAATCCCAAATATCTTGAGAAATCGGAAGCAAGGCTAAAGGTGTTGCAAAGAAGATTCTCAAAGACAAAGAAAGGCTCCAACCGAAGAGAACGGGCAAGAAAAATCCTGGCAAGACAGTATGAGAAGGTTTCCAACCAACGCAACAATTTCCTGCATCAAGTCACATCAAAAATTGTCCGTGAAAACCAAACGATAATCATTGAGGATTTGAATGTAAAGGGTATGTTGAAAAACCACCGTCTTGCAAAATCTATATCATCCGTTTCATGGAGCGAGTTTTTCCGACAGCTTGAATACAAATGCGAATGGTATGGACGCAACCTTATACGTATCGGACGTTTTGAAGCAAGTTCCAAGACGTGTATATGCGGATACGTTAATAGTGAATTGAAACTCAGTGACCGTGAATGGATTTGCCCGAAATGCGGAAGGCACAATGATCGTGACATTCTCGCTTCGGTGAACATCAAACGGTTCGGACTAATATCACCCTTGGTAGAAGGGATTGAGGACGTGGAGTGGTCGGCAGTAGTCGGGGCGGTGAAACGTCAATATGTACGTGTATAAACGTATATAAATACCTCCCGAAAAAGGTTTCAGAACGCCCAATATTACGGAAGCGGAAAGATTGCAGACAGTTCCAGAAGGATACACAAAGTCAGTACAGCCACATATAGGGATGGGGCTTCTAGGAAATGGATGGACTGTAGATGTTGTTAGTCATATTTTTAAAGGACTTATATCATAAAAAAAGTCAGATAAGTGGATTTATTATGGAAATAAAGAATGGAATAATAATAGATGGTGTGTTGCATGAAATGAGCAAAACATTCAATGAAAATTTCGATTGCAGCGAATGTTCATTGTGTAAAGAATGCAATGAGTGTAAGATGGAGCATGAATCATACCTGTGTAATGTGATGGGATGTTTCTGTTTTGTCAATCGTGGCAAAGTAACGGATATTAAAACAGAGGAGGAAAAGAAATGAAACAGACATTAGAAAAAGCGGCTCATTCTTTTGCTGAAAGCAGAAGCAGCGGAAGTATGTTTCCGGCATATTATATGGGGTTTATCGCTGGCGCAGAGTGGCAGAAAGAACAAGCTATCGAAGTTCTTTCCTCCGTTTTAGAGAATTGGGTACATGGCGGTGATGCAGACTGTATCATTGCGGAGTTTGAGGAAAAACTAATGAAAACGAAATAAACACTCCCCCTTGCTGGTAAACGGCAAGGGGGAGGATTGTGTTTATAACCCCGGACCCATAGAAAGAAGCAATGTACTATCTTTATATGCAGCACTGTTAAGGCTTACCCATACCCTTGCAGTTCCTACATTAATCAGTTCCGATGATATGAATATTTTCACCTTCTTGTCAATGCTGGAATTGGCGGATACTTGGAAATCTTCTATTGTTTCTCTTGATTCACCTATAACCATAGGATCTTCAAATTTCTTACTTGCAAACCTAGACATACAACTATTATTACGGAAAGAAATAAGGCTACTCGAACCGTTTCTTACTCTTACGGTAACTTCAATATATCCACTAACGGATGGCATCACTCCACCAATTATTGTTATGCTTACGTAAGAACCAACTATCTCTATATCTCTTTTACTTACCATTGGAACAGTGTATGCTATATGAGCAATATCGGAGTCATCCTGCTTCAATATAGCTGTACTAAGGAAAGGATAAACTTCCCAATCACCAGCAGTCATACCCCACGAGTTTACAGTAACCGTAGCGTATCCTGTTCCTATCTTCTTGTCGGCAGTAACACGCCTAGACATCTGACTGGTCTTGTGCTTAACATAGACACCGAAATAGCAATCAGCTATCTCGGCAAAGTCACCCATGTTAAGAAAATCAGTATCATGCCCCTCCGATGGCATCATTATAGCAGCGGAACAGACAAAATTACTACTTGTAAACTGATTGGTAGCAGTATCCGGGCAGGAGAACCTGCTTATCGGTGCACTAGCACGATGGTTGTATCCGTTAAAGTCGGTAAGGCGAAATGGAAACTTCCCTCCTGTCGGTGGGGTGTATTCCCATCCGTTCATGCTTCCATCAGCGTGTTTTGGCGCATCCCAGTATCCTGCCATTTGAAAAGGTTTGACACCACAGTTCCCATCCCATCCTTGCCACCATTTTTCATCTGGCCCAGGAGCAAGGCTTTCATATCTTACAGGCTTGTACCGTGCCCACGGGTTTATTTTCCCGTGGGTGTTTGCACAAGCATATCCTAACTCATAACCATCACTAGTAGGACCGATACCAAGGGTGGCGTAAACGTCACCAGCAAGGTTTATCGGGGCTGTAATCTTTCCATTAGAGTGACCCATGTTACTTTTCCTCCTGTTCTTTTACGGTAACATATCCCGAAACAAGCACAGTCTTTCCATGACAGTTAAGGATATCACAACAAATGTCACCTTTGATAACAATAGCATTACTAAAATCCCATCCATCTTTTTCGCTCATGGTATATATTATGCCACTTGCCCATTTATTACATTTCACATTACCTTCAATGTAAATGTCAACTTTTTTATTATTTTCTTCCATATCGCAAATATACTAATTAATTCCTAATCTCTTTTCCAATTCTCTTACTCTTTTCTTTAATCTTGTAACCTCATCATCGACTTCCTGCAAACCTTTCCACACAACGGGGATAAGTCTTTCATAATCTATGGTGTAATAGTCCTTGAATATGTCACTGACCCACTGACTGTAACCGCCGGAAAGTAAATCCTGGGCGATAAGACCATAATTCCATTTTTTATGATTGAATATCTCGGAATTTCTCTTGGCAAGATTGTTCCAGTGATATTTCACGCTCTGGAATTTGCGGATAATACCCATAGCGTCATAATCCTGAATATCGGTTTTCAACCTTATATCGGAAGAGGACGCTTTGGCGGTTATTGCTCCGGTTGCGATGATATTAGCGCTACTTGTAATATTATTTTTTGCATATATTCCTCCTTCGGTTGATATTGCTGTATTTGAGCTAAAGTCACTGTTATCTGCGTTTGAAACATAAAATCTCTTTCCCCCGAACACTCTCACCCATGAACTGTCTTGCATATATATACCACCTCCGTAGTTCTGATGATACCACCCTGAATTTCCTGTGCTTCTGAACCAATCGGAGCATTGGATGGAAGATGGGAGTTTTAAATATACATTTAAAGAACCGTTCACACTAACCCCAGCACCCGTATGGGCAGCGTTATGGTCTTGTATATAGAACGTTCTTGCAGAAGTCCACACATCCGCACTAGAAGCCCTACTGTCAGCCAACGTGGAAGCACCTCCTGCCGATACAGCCACAGACGTATTGGATGTGGATTGCAATCCTCTCCATGCGGAAACGTTAGCACCATAAGCCCAATATTGGTATTGTATGTGCCCATCGTGATATGAACCAATCTGGCGCACTTGCAATTCAAAATTGTTTGTTCCTACACGTACAAGACGGATATTATCCATTCCTTTTGCGAATGTAGGAAGATAAAGGCGTGCTGAATTTGAAATATCTCCTACATTGCTGTCAGAAGCAGAAGGTCCACTTCTCATTTGGAAGATGGCGCAGAAGTGATAACTTCTGACTTCCTCCTGTGCATGATTTCCATAGGCGTACCATATCCTTCCCCAAACCGTTACTGACCTATATGGTCCGGCTCCCGATTCAGAACAAGCGAATATCTTTTTCCAACCATTATCAGTACCACCTAGAGCGAACTGTAATGAATAAGTAGCGGTGGAATTATAATTTCTAGGTATATCCATTATATGCCAATTATCCAGTAAATCCGCGTTCAAGTTGGTATTCAATGTAGTGGATTTGCATTGGTAAGGCTGCTTGCCTGTGCCTACGGTAGATACGAACCTGCTCGATTCAGCATAATTACCTATTACAACCTTGTTATCTTGCAGTAAGATATTACATAATACATTATTGCTTGAATTTCTTGAATCAATCCAAGCATAGGAACTTCCACCGCCCAATACCAACCGTCTAGCCGAATCCCAGTTTGCAGCAAGATAACCATGATGAGATATAATAGTATTGAATACATCTAATGCCCCTCTTCTAACATCCAACCACATGGCATTGTTTCCTTGTGCCACAAACATTCCGCTAATAGTAGGATACCAACCTATTCCATTCCAAGAACCAAAACGTAAATTCGCATCGGTTGAATAAGCTATGTCTGTTCCACCGTGAATCCAATTGCCCGAAGTTTTAACCACTCTTGTTCCATGAGGAATATAAAATCCTTTGTTAGTATCCATCGCCAAATCCCCTGTCATGGTGTCACCTGCTTTCTTTACGTAACGTCCGTCAGAATAGCTGGCGTAGTTTACATTGTCAAGCAACATTCTCCAAGGTTTTTTATCAGTATCCCATCCGCTTCTATACTGGATGCCATTGGATGGGTCGTCACTGGATGATGACTTACGGTTCGAGTACAGGTCAAATCTTGAATGGCCTGATGACATGGAAACCACAGCCCCGTAATCATATTTTTTCATAGTTACCCCATCTGGATAAGCACCGTGGAAATTAAGTATGCCTATTTGTGACCATAAGGTAGAAGCCCCATCACCACTAGCAACTCCATGACTTCTTAAAAACGAATTTTCATGAAATCCGTCAAGAAGGTCTGCATTAAGATTACCCACAACAGTGTTACTTGCCACAATAAATGGAGCAGTGCCACTTGCTACGATAGATTGTAACGGAATATAGCTTACAACCCTGCCCGGTGCTATGCTGAACAAGTTCCTCAAAACAGAGCTTGTACAAATACTCTCTACCGTACCTGATATTGAACTTGCATAAGTCTGGAATAAATGGGCGGCAGCAATATGTCTTATTCTGTCAGGTCCAGCACCACCTACGGTTGTGGCATCTGTATCACTGGGGCTTAAATCGTTTCCTTTAAACAGGACCAGCTCACCACTTTCCGTACCTCCCCAAAATCTTTCAGCAATGAACGTATGGCTATAACTGCCCGGTCCATCTCCCGTAGTTCCGTAGAAATATATGGTATTGGGGGAAGTACCGTTACCTATCTTCAAGTCACCACTCATCGTTATGTCACCTACGCCCGTCATGTTTCCGCTTACGTTGGCTGTACCATCAAATGACTGACCCCATAAAGTCCTTGGGGTTTGCAATTTTTTGGCAACCTCAGAAGAGTTCTGCAAGGGCGCAAATAAAGGATTTACATAAGTGCTCCATGACGGTGCTTTTGTATCTGCTTGGTATAGCGTTATATTCGTATTAGCCCATCCGTTTCGGTCATGGCTGTATAACAGATTGGCTTGTATTATGGAATAGGTACTTCCACCATAACAGTACAGTTCTATGTTTTTCTTTTCCGCATCATGATAGATACGTATGTTTGACGTATTGATGTTGTATGATGCTATCAATAGACCTTCTACATAGCCACCACCTCTAGTTCTGATAACCAAAATGCCGAATAAATCATTAAAGGCTGAGTGCAATACAAAGCAAACGTCTGTCATTGTTTCCGTATTACGTATGGAGTATGTAGCTATTCTACACCATGCAGGTTTAGTGCCTCCTACCGTATATCCGTATTTTATAAGGGCGTTTGATGTGCCGAACGCATGGTATCCGTCCAACAAATCCGCACTTAGATTATCTACGGTTGTATTGCTTGAAACTATCAAAGGCGATACCCCTGTGGCAACAGTCGACTTTAGTTGCTGCGTAAATGTTTTCTGCCCTGTGATAGTTTGATTGGTGGATAAAGTAACCCATCTACCGTCCAATACGGAAGTAGGGATATGACTTGCATCTATAATCTTACTTGAATCAGCCTTTTTCAATTCAGCCCACATAGCATCAGCGTCAAGTCCTCCCTGCCCAGCCATATCGTACAGTTTCTTTATCGTGTACGCATTAAACGTATTGTCAAGGTCTGAATCGGAGAAGGTTGTGCCGTCAGTAAGATTTGCGAAGCTGTAAACGGTATTTACAACACCGCTACCACCACCGCTACCACCTGTTTTCACACCAAGAGCAGATACCCAACCGTCCGAGTAGAATCCTACCGTATTTCCGTCTGTCCTATGTTTTACTCTCAGAGCCTTGTTTACCGAATCATAAACAAGTTGGGCATCTCCTATCTGTATGTATTCGTTTGCAGTAAGTCGTGCTGCTGAAACGCCACCTGTGAATTCTGCTGAAACTCCATTGAGATGTCCTTGTTTGTTTATTTGTATTACTCCTACATCTGACGTATCTCCATTAGGACGGAAATAAATCATACCCTCATTCCCATAGCTTGATATGACGGTATTGCCTGTCGTGTTACGGAAAACAGTATTTCCGCCATAAGACAGACCGATACCACTATTCATCAGAATATTCTTGGTAAATGTCTTTTGTCCCGAAATAGTCTGAGCAGTAGTCAAGGTGACGGCATCAGTAATCCCGTACCCTGCCAGTGTGGTAGGATTATCACCGACTGTAACACGCCCGTAGGTGTCTACTGTAACTTTCGTATATGTACCAGCCTTCACCCCTGTGGTGGCTAGTGACAATGTGCGGTTTGCGGACAGGTTTCCACCTCCCGTAAGACCAGTTCCTGCACTTATCGTTATGGTTTTGTCCGCTTTCAGTGCAAGAAGTTCGGCTAGGTTGTCGCTTTCCGTAAGACCGTCAAGAAACGCTTCAAGTTCTTTCCATTTGTTGATGATGTTATCGGCATCGCTTCCCTCTAGGAAGTTGTTCAGCTTATTGCTTAACTGTGTTACGGTATTATTCAGCGTACCCAAGTCCTGTTGTCTAGCGAATGTTTCCCCGAATACGGCAGTAATGGTTTTTCCGTCAGAACTAAGTGCCATGTCTGTTACGGCATTTCCACTCCCCGACTGGGTGATGTTCTTTATACCACCACCTTCCTTCGCCATTTTCCAAATCTCGTTTATCGTGTACGCATTAAACGTATTGTCAAGGTCTGAATCGGAGAAGGTTGTGCCGAGATTGGAAAAACCATATACGTTTTTCACAAGTCCGTCACCACCGCTTCCTCCGCTTCCTCCGGGAGATACGCCCAAAGCGGAAATCCATCCTCTGGTATAGAAGCCTATTTCCGTACTTCCATCTATATGCTCAAATGTGACTGCCTTGTTTACGGAATCATATATAATCTTTATATCGCCAACCTGCAACGCCTGTGTTTTCACCGTGCCGCTTATGTTGGCATCTACAGCATAAATATTCTCCCATCTCTTCGATTCAAGACCAAGTGTGGATGCGTTGTTCACGCTAGGAACTACATTTGCCGTAGACAACTGACCAGTAAATATCTTGCTTGCAGTAACTGTCTGTTCCGTATCAAGCGTTACAAATTTATTGTCAGGAATATGGGATATGTGAATTTTCTTTGTCGGATCATCCTTTCCCAACTCCTGCCACAATTTGTCCGTATTCATTCCGCCTTCCTTGGCTAGCTTCCATATCTCGTTGATGGTATATGCGTTGAATGTATTGCTAAGGTTGGAATCGTCAAACGTCTTACCTAAATCGGCAAATCCGTACACGGCCTTAATCAGTCCGCCTTCACCACCTCCCGGTTCTCCGCTACCACTCTGTGCGCCCAACGCTGATATCCATTGGTTTGTATAGAACGCTGACTTGCATCGTAACGCTTGGTTTACTTCATCCCATTCAAACCATCCGTTGAACTTCTGAAACGATGCAATAAGGTCATTAAGTAGCTGTTCAGAGAAAATATTTGTTCCGCTTCCCGTACCACTTCCACCTAATGTTACATTTGTCGTATTCTGTGTTGAAGCGGTCTGATTCTCCTGTGCCAGCCGTTCATAGAAAGACAGTATCTTTCTTCTTGCAATGGTGCATGAATATGACGGGAACATATTCTCCTTGGAATATTTAATTTCCAAAGACTGTATCTGCAACTGCATATCCACTATCTGACCGTTATCAGAGAAATCGAACACGCCTATTCCATCATCCCTTACCTTTAGCATATTTCCTTCTATGAAGTCAATGAAAAGGTTAGGATGCTCTGCGACAAATCCGCTAGATATGTCAAGTGAAACGGTTCGGTTCTCATGGTCATATCTTGACAGGTAGTCAAGAGCCGCCTTTTCAAGCGTGTTCTCAGCCATTGTCACATAAGATTCGGGCATGACGATATTCAGAATGACAAACTCCGTTCCTGCTGCAATTGAAGGAGATTTACCATCTGTGTAAAGGGGAAGTTTGGCATTGTCGCTATCTGTTCTGTAACATGATATTTTATATCGTGCCCCCTTGTTGAACATGGCAACATCCTCTTCCGTTTCTCCCGTATCACCGTTCACCTCACCGTAAAGAGGAATAATACCGTTTTTGTTTATCTTAAATTCCGTGCCTGTATAAGTTCCTGTACGCATACTGAACACCGCATCCGTCACAGAAGCGTATTTGTAATAGAACCTGTCCTGTGAACCGTCCTGATTACCGAAATGTATGTTGCAGGTCATTTCCTCACTAAAGCCTATCTTACAGCTTCCGGCAGGAACATCTGAATCAAACGTGAACTCAACACGTATGGTGACTGTCGTATTCTGACCTTTTTCTATATATCCTACAAGAGAGGTCTTGTCGTAAGGTATTTCAAGCATACCAGTAGCACCTTCCTCTCCGATAACAACCTCTTTCAAAGGAGAAGCCTGACCCAATACACGGTTTAAAACCATACGTAGGTTAATCTTCACCTTTTTCCCTACAGCATCACTTCCTATAGGTAATATACTGAAAAGCATCTTCCCGGAGAATGTGGCAGTAACCTTTACAGGCTGGTCATAATATGCCCTTGTACCATATATATCAAAACTCTCGAAATCCCTGTACTTGTCAAACATAGCATGGGGTTTGTACTGGGGCTGCACATTGTCGTTTATCTTGCCGGATGAATCACCGTCCTCATACACCTTGTACCCTAGGTTGAATCCGGGAGAGGTCATATAAATGAAGAAACTATCACTATCATCACTCTTTATAGGAGTAGACCCGATAATCTTATCTATCCGTGTAGATGCGCTAGCACCCTCACCTGCCACCTTTCCCGATTGAGGGTCTGGTTCTCCGTCAGACTTGTATGTATCCCATTCTGGAAGTCCTGACGGGTACAGATCACCAAGTTTTTTCCCTCTGATGGAAGGATATATCCCACTGAACGTGTTTGATATGGTTTTCCCTCTTACACCATAGTTCTTCAATCCGTATTCGCTGTCAATATAATATCTTATATTCCCGTCAGAATCATTCGGAAGAAGGATGTACGGGCAATAGCGTGATTCATCGGCAGGCTTAGCGTCTTTCTTGTATTCAGGCGGAACGTTTCTGCTTCCACCTTGTGGTATGATTCGGGTTATGACAGGTGTGCTTGTATCTACGGAAGAGGAAACTTTTACAGCACCCCCACCGTCACCCTGCTTGAATGTCCAGTTTACGGACGGTCTTGTCTTGTCCGTAATGGTTATTATCCCACCGTTTGCTGTGGTTGAGAAGTAATAATTGAGATAAAACTTGTCATAGAAGTTCTTCAATGCTTCAAACAGGTTGGTGCCATCGGTTATATCAATCATATCCTCCGTCAGTTCGCCTTCTGCATCCACATTAAGCGTCCATGTACCAATGCCTGTATATCCTGCACCCAATGACGCATTGTAAGATTCTATATTTGCTTCGATGCGTGCGGCAAGCTGCTTTGCGTCACCCCAGAACTGGAACAGACCGCCATGAGTGTATCTTATCTTATTTATTTCCCCACCTGTTCCGCTTACTATGTCAAGAAACGCTACATTCTGCAAAAGCACCTCCTTACCGTAAAATAGAAGGGAGTATTTGTATTTCCCTGCTTCGTTAAGATTATCTCCCGATGGGGCTTGGTACAGGATGAATGTATTACCGTTATATACGACTGTATCGTATTCCGATTCACTCTTTGAGTTGTATGCCTTGAACTCTATCGGAACAACGGAAACGACTTCACAAGTCAATTTTCTCACTTCCTGCAAAGACGGGCTGTATGAAAAATCAGCACTCTCCGCAATAACCCTATTTCCTCTTTTAATCTGTAAAATCATTGGTCTTTAAAGCGTTGGTTGGTCAATACTGAAATTTAACGAAAATGTATAGGCGGATACAAGTCGGTCCGGGTTCTGCAAGTCCTGAACGTCCTGATAACTCAGCTTTGCACCTGTTTCAAATCCAGTGCATCTTATCACTTGCTTTGCCGATTCACCCCATACATCATTCCATATGGAAAATGAGGACGATCCGTAAGACGTACCTGGTAATGCAGGAATAACGTTGGTTATATATGAGTAGAACGAACGGATATTCGTCTTTACCGTTTCCACATCTCCCAAAGCGGCAAATGTTATGCTTCCTTCCGTTGGCTGGTAAACAGGCGTGACAGGTTCGTACACCTTCTGACCGTTCTTGTCATACCATTTTTCGGCATAGGCTTCCTTTCTTGTCGGCAAATCCCATAATCCCTTGCTTTCAAGTATATACAGCCTGTATGTGGCATACAAATCCTTTGCCGTATCGCTTCCTTTCTTTATAAAATATTTAGATATAGCCATTCGTGTACATTGTTTATTAGTGCAAAAATAACAAAAATAGTCTTAGAAACCATCTAGTTTTAAAAAATAATTCATTATATTTGCATCATAATCGGTGCTTTGGATGAGTGGTTTAGTCAACGGTCTGCAAAACCGACAACAGCGGTTCGATTCCGCTAAGCACCTCAAGTGATTGGATTTTTTTTGTTCATAATCAATCTCAAACGCCCTGCCGACTGTGAAGCTAGCAGGGCGTTTATTTTAGTCAATTATAACCTTTATCGCATTTCCGCCTGACCTTGGGGCAATGGAAACGACACTTAGGAGTGCTGTCTTTATCGCCATAGTTGCGGCAAGCTGCTGGGTGAGAACCTCCAACTGTGACTGCTGTATTGCTGTCATGTTCGTTCCTCCCGTTCCTGCCGAACCACCGTTTAACGATACCAACTGACGGAGTAGATCGCTTTGTACAACCATTTCGTATCTCATTCCGTTAAGATAACCCAATGCCTGGTTGAATGTATTCTCGTCAACTCCTGCAATGGCATTGGACAGACCTTCCGCATTTTCCTCTGTTTCGGTAAGCATTCCGCCTAGTGCATTGTTTATCTCATTGACTACACCTCCAGCTTCCGCAAAGGCTGATTCCAATGAACCCATTACATTTCCTAGTATTATAAGTTCATCCTTGTCTATCTTGTTGTCTGCAAACATACCACCTTTACCGTCTGCTCCGAACAATGTGGTCTGTACCTGTTGCATTGCCTTTTCTATGTACTGTTGCTGTACCCAACTCTTAACAACATCTCTCATAACGTCTGCCACAGTGTCCTTATAAGCCTTTGCAGCATCCTCACCTTTCAGCCATGCTTCGACAAGAGCGTCACCTATCTGGCTAGCCCAGTCTTTCAAGTCAATGCTGTACAATTCGCTGGCAAGCGTTTCCGTATAATATCTTATCTCATACTCCAATTCTTTTATTGTCTGTTTGTAATCTTCTACTTTTTCTCTATCTGACTTTTTCTTATCTTCTTCGGCTGCTAGAATATCCTTTTGAATTTGCAACTGTTCTTTTAGGTTGGAAACCTGTTGGGATGTCACCTCATCAAGTTTTGCCGGGTTTATAATGTGCTCAAATTCCTTTTCAAGCATATTATAGATATTGGTCAACTTCTTTGATTCAAATTCAAGATTCTCTATATGCTTTTGAAGCCTTTTGTCATGCTGCCTGTTAAACGTTGCAATAACGTCAAGCGGCATTGATATAGCCGAGCCTATTGCGCCAAAAAGGTCACCGCTTTTAAATGAATCCCATGATTTCTTCACGCCTTCGTTCATAACTCCCATAGCCTCCGAGAACTGGTTCATTTCGCGCATAAAGCCGCTGTCAGTATCCTTACCCATAGAATCCATAAGATTGGACACGGATGCTATTATCTGCTGTATAGCCCTTATGGCATTGTATATGTTGGTTATGATAAAGTCGATAAGATTTACCGTCTGCAAAGCGTTTTGTGCGGCAGCCATCATTCCTTTACCAGTCTTGACAGCTTCCTGTCCGCTCTTGTATCTTGATTCGGCTTCCGACTTGGCACTCAAAGCGGCATTGGCAGCTTCTTCATCACCGTTCTTCATCGCGTCCTCGTATGCCTTGGAAGCATTTTCTATGTCAGCCATAGCCTGTTGCATATCATTCATGCCTGCCATCATCTTTGACTTTCCTGCATCATAACGCTTGTTGTACAGACCGTCAAGACCTTCCTTCATGTACGTCTGAAAGTCAGACTGGTTGTTCTTCATCATCTTCTCTATCTGCTTGTCCACGCGTTCAAGTTCTTTCATGTATTCCTTTGCGCTGATAGCACCAGATCTAAATGCACTGTTGAGCATTTCCCTTACCTTGTCGGCAACGGTATTTGCAGCTTCCATAGACATCGCTTCAACAGCACCGAAGAAGTTCTGATAGTCTGTGGTCAGCTTGAACAAGTCCATCTCTTCGCTTTTCTGCAATGCGGAAATTAAGGATGCGTTTTCCATCCCCTTTGCTCCTTCAATCTTTTTACGGTACTTCTCTCTGATGATATCAACCTGAGTATAGTAGTCACCGTATTTTTCAAGGTCATTAGCATATTGCTTTGCCATCTCACCAAAGTAGCCTTTCCATGCGTCAATCATTCCTTGTATAACCTCTTTCTGATCTTCTCCGATATTCTTATTCCCCTTAATTGCCTCCTGTATCTGATTGATATACTGGTTCATTGAGGTAAATGAAGAGGTGTCGGGCACAACAGAAACGCCAAGGTCAAGATTCATTCCTGCCAATGCGGATTGCAGATTATTATATATACCTGCCGCAAAACTTTCAGCCATAGTGGATGTGTCACCACTAAACTGAACCGCAAGGTCTAAGGCAAGTTCGGAATCACCCGTTATCCCAAGTATGTCACTGTAAAAGTCATACTTGTTCCTGTATCTGTCAAACTCATCCGTAATTCTTTTCATTACATTCTTGGCTGCATTAACATAAATTTCAGAGGACAATTCGGCTGCTTTCCTTGCATTTTTAACAGCATCCTGTGGAACTCGTGTTTCCAATTCCTTTGCTGCCTTGTTATAATTGTCAACAATAGCCTGTTTGTCATATACAAGGTCTACACCAAGTTTTAACGCCTGTGAACCATATATGGCTTCAATCTGCTTTTTAGCTTCCTCTTTTCCTATGTTAATGCTCAAATCCTTGAACTTGGAATAGGCGGATTCAAGCAATGACAACCTGTTTTTCCAAAGGTCAGCAAGAGGATCTCTTTTTTGTGCTTCCTTCTTCTGTTTTTCTAGTTCAAGATTAAATTGTTTTGCTGTTCCTGTAGCTTTCGACATCGCTTCATTGGCAGCGTTAATCTCATATACCGTCTGTTGTACTTGCTCGGCTTCATAAGGGCTTACAATGCCTGTAATTTGATACTCATCTCCAAGTTTCTTAACCTTTCCTTGGCTAACATACATATCAATGGTACGCTGTAAATTTTCTATTGAACTTTTGGCGTCCTTATATTCCTGTTTTACCGATTTAAAGTAATCCTCCATAGATTTCACATCGGCAGCCTTTATAGCAATAGTCCATTTATGCCCTGTAATTTCGTCAAGAGATTTTTTCCATCCCGTCAATCCTTCTTGTGCTTCCTTATCGTCAAGTTCTATTTTAACAGCATATTTTTTGTCAATAAATTCATTAAACAATTTTTTAGCATTCTCCCCAAGTTCGCTAGTTGTGGCAAAATTTTCAGATTGAATCCTTATAAAGTCCTTTTGAGCATCATTTAATTTATTTGGGTCAATACCAGCAAATACTTTTTTCAATTCTTTATCAAGGCTGTTTGCAAAAACATTAAATGATTTTTCAAGTTCTTCAGTTTCACCCATTATACCCATCCTCAACTTCTCATATTCCTTCAACAATTCCTCACTATCAAAATGGGTTTTGTTCTTGAATATTTCAAATGTTCTCGCATCCCCTGACGTTTCAGCCAAAGAACGTATCTTCTCGACAATAGTAGCTGCCGAAGCCCCTTTGTTTATCAGTTCGGTAAGTTCGTTTCTCCATTCCTTAGTACCCTTACCCATATTTATAATTTCCTTGGATGCCTGTACTATCTGCCCACGAAACTCTTCTATATCCTTACTTGCCGAAGTTAGTTTTACAGACGATTTCTCATAATCTTTAAGCATATCGGAGAATGAATCACCAAATACGCCTGTAGATGTTGCCTTGTCTGCCTTGAACAATATATCCGCATTTTCGGCAGCACGTTTATAAACTTGCTCTAGTTCCGATGCTGACTTTTGCAAATATTCCACACGTGATTTCTGATCATCTATCTTCTTGCTGTTCTGTATTATATACTGCCCCATATTGCCATATTTAGACAATATTCCAGTCAGTGTTTCCTCATACGACTGCAACTGTTTCGTATCAAGCTGTTCAAGGTTTTCCGGGGTGAGTTTGTCGAAGTTTATCTTGTCAAGGTCTTTTTGCAAGTCACTGTATGATTCGCGGAAAGACTTTGCACTGTCCTTTATCTTCTGATTGAACTCTTCCGAACGTGCAGACATAATATGAAACGCTTCCGCTACAAGCCCTGCAACGGTAAGTATTGTCATAAGAGGATTAGCCTTTATCGTAAGCCACAATGTTTTCAATGAATTTGTCAAACCGAATGTTGCCAGTTTAAATCTATTCATCAACATTGTCGTTTTTGTCATAGACAACATTCTTGCAGCTTCCGCACCTGTCAGTTTTAGTTCGGTGACAAGAAGGTGACGTTCAGCCTGTGTCAACATATTGGTGGCAAGAATACGTTTAGCCATCTCTGCCGACATCTTTCCCGAATTAACGGCAGCAGCTATCTCTACGGCAGACAGCTTGGATGCTGTCGCTATCTTCCATCTCTCGGCAGTAGTGAGCGTTCTGTACATCGCAGCCTGTTTAAGCAACTGTGCTTCCCGTAATTTCTCAGCCTTAATTGCATTAGTTGTTGCAACAACTTCTTTTCCCAGCATAGCCGTTCTAGCCATCTGCAATCCTTTCAATGCGGCATATCCGACAGCAACGCCCTCTATTGCTTTAGAGAAGTATCTCCAGTTGTTCATTGCATCGGTTATGCTTCCAACGATACCTTTCAGAACGGAATCATTCGCCTCGCCTATGTCATTCATCATAATCTTGTATGAATCGGCAAGGTTACTTACCATACCTTTCAAAGATGCGGCTTGTATTTCCTGCATCTTGTAGAACATACTACCATCTTCCGTCATTGTGGTAAACATCTCCCGAATATACTCGAAAGGAATCTGACGTGTTGATATGGCGTTGAACACATCATCAGTAGTTTGAGCCACGCCTCTTACTTCTTCCAGTTTCTTTCTCAATGCGTCCAATGCAGGAATACCAGCTTCTGTCAACTGGCGTAATTCCTGTCCCCTTAACACACCTGCGCTTCTTATCTGGCCATAGGCAAGAATGATACGTCCCATATCAACGCCAAGACCTGCGGAAACGTCCGCAAGGCTTTTCATTGTACCGTACAATTCATTGACAGGTATCTGGAATGCTGCAAGCTGTTTGGTATATCCAACCAAATCACTGAACTGGAAAGGAGATATTACAGCAAGACCCTTAATCTGACTGAATATCTGGTCAGCCCGTCTTGCATCCTGTATGATGGCACGCAATGACACTTGTTGTAACTCGAACTCTCCACGAATGGCAACAAGTTCCTGAAACATATCTCTGAAAAAGTAGAACCCGGCATAAGTCTTTATCGTATTGACAAACTCACGCATCATTCTGCTCTGCTTTGTCAGTTCCTCGGTAAATTCCTTTGAACTTGCGGCATTTTTCTGATTGGTCTGCTGCATCTTTGTTCCATAGGATGTAGCTTCGTTTACAAACTTGTTATGCTCCTGTATCTTCCTGTTGAGAAGAGTAAGGGTACGGTTATAGTTTGCATCAGTCGTATTAAGTGCATTACGCCTGTTTGTCAATTCAGAAATAAGATTGTTAGCCTGATTGATAGACGTAGGATTGATATTAAGCAATTCATTCGTTGATGTTTTTCTTAAAGATGATTGCAACTTCTCCAATCTGCCTTGCAATTTCTGAATAAGAGCGTCAGCCTTTGTTATCTGATTGCTGTTTAAAGGAACTTCAACCTTGAATTTATTCAATAGTTCAAGGCGTTTTTGTATGGCAGCAATTTTCTTGTTCAAGTCCTCAGCACTTCCCTCCGGCATACCAAGGGCAAGTCCAGACTGACCAGAAAGGTATTGTAGATACTTCTGATTGGTCTGCTGCATCTTTTTATTCGCCTGTTCCTGCTTTGATGCTTGTCTATCCATCTCCTTTGTCCGTGCAATCTCCATCTCGTATTGCTGGCGTAGAAGATTAAGTTGTCTCTCATCGGAAATGGACAATTTGGGCGCACTGTTAGCAGTAAGGGAATATGCCGTTTTCAATCTGTTCAATTCAGCCACAAGATCATCTATCGCTTTCTTCTGATTTTCAAGATTGGCTTTTCTTGTAGCCATCCCCTTATCTCCGCCTGCATTTCCTAAGTTACGGTAAGTCTTTTCCAGTTTGTCATACTCTCTTGTCGCTTCGACAATCTTGTTTGACAACCCTTCCATCTGAACAAGTATATCCATTTTCTTGTTTGACTTACCTTTCCCTACCTTGGACGCGTTTTCATTCGCTTTGTTTATCTTATCTACAACCTCGCTAAGTTCGTCATTCATTTTGCCTATATCGGTCAACATAGGCTTGAAGGACATCTCCTGGTTAAAGGTGTCCTGCAACTTCTTCTGTATATCCTTTATCTGTTTGTCAAGACCGGAATCATCTAGACCGATCTTAAACTTTAATGCTCCTAAATCAACATCAGCCATAGTTATTATTTTTTAATTATTGCAAAAATAGCAAAAATAAGCACAAGAACATGATTTACAACAAACAAAAATCCATTAGTATTTTTTAACATATTAAAAATTGTGGATAAAAACGATTATGTTATCTTTGCAATAAAATAATTTTTTTAACTATGGCTATAGAAGAAAACAAAGTAACACTCGTTGGCGTAAATTCAGCCAGCGTAACATTCAGCAATGAAGCTAATGTGGAAAAACAATACAAGGTGAATGCGAATGTAAACGTATCAAACGGAAAAAACATTGATTCATTTGATGGCGGAGAGGTGAAATCGCTTGAATCAGAAAACCAACTAGCTACATTCTATTTCAATCAGAATGGTGGTATCGCAATCAACTACAACGATCATCCCGATTTGGAAGCACAAATTACTATCATTACCATCATCAACTCTTTCGTAACAGATGTGAAAAAATACATTAACACGAAAGGCATCTCATCAGTTTCAATCTAAAAAATGCAAGAAAAATGACGAACCAAGAAATGTTTTTAAAGAGATTAACTCTCTTGAATATCCCCTTATCACTAGAAGGGAAGGAACTTCCATCAGAACTGAAAGCAAAAATCATGCTTATGCGTGTCGCTTACGACAAAGCTGCAAAAGCATTCGATGATGATATGCAACAGGTTCTTAAAGAAATAAAGAAGGAAGGATATGACGAGCGCGCACAGAAAATCAATCGCATGAAAGAGATTGACGGTAAGGAAGATGCGACAAAAGAGGAAAAGAAAGAAGCGGATGAAATCAGAAAGACAGAAGAAGATTTCAACAAGGAAACAGAAGAGTTGAACAAGGCATACTCCGAAGCATACCAAGAGAAAATGAAAGAGGAATGTGATATGAAGCCTAGAAAATTCGCTTTTGAAGGATTCGCTAAAATCATTGAACTTATTGGTACTGACGGTGCAATTAAAGTGAAATGGAACTCTCCCGAAGCATTGGAAATACCGAAGGAGGAATTTATCTCGCTTATCGCAACAAATTTGGTAGATGAATAAGCCGTTTTCTATATTGCTATTTTTTTTGTTACTGTCGTGTTCTTGTTCACGCAAGCTACTTCCATCTTCGACAAATACAACCATAGTAGACCACAACACGACAGTAACGGAAAGAGTAGTATGGCAATCAAAAATAATAACTCTTCCAACAGAACACATACAACATACAACATTTGAAGATAGTTCACACTTGGAAACATCATTAGCCGTATCAGACGCTAAAATAATGTCGGATGGCAGGCTTTTTCATAGTTTGAAAAACAAGAAAGACTTTCTACAAGACAGCATCTCATCCTTGGAAAAAGAAACAGTAGTGACGAAAGATTCGATAATAACCGTGGAGAAAATTGTAGAAGTAAAGGTAGAAAAGGAATTGTCTAAATGGCAAAAAATACTAATCAATCTTGGATACATAGGTATCGGTTTCATATTGTTTTCAGGTTACAAAATAGCCCGAAAGTTCGTGTAACTTTCGGGCCTATTTTATTTATCTACTGAACTAGGAGCCGGACCACTATCCTTTTTCATCCGAAGAATCACAGGATCAGTAATATTGTGATAATATCCGTCTGTATGCTTATACACGATAGGTAATTATATACAATTAATTATACACTTGTATAAATACCTAACAATTTTTGTTTCTACATATCGCTGGATTTTATAAATATAGCTCTCATGCTTAAATTTGTCCATTGATTTTGCCCAGATTGTTGTGCTTGTAGGTTAATGCGCACCATTTTGGATGTACCTGTAACAAAATCTTCAAAGGCAGATCCAACGGTTACATAAACAGTCTTAGTTTCTTTACCAGAAAGTATTATGTCTGATGTCATAGGATTCATGTCTATTCCTGTAACAAACTCAGCATTATAATATCTAGATACAGAATCGCTTTCACCTGAATTAAGAGTACCGTTAACTTCTATACGAAATCTATATTGTTTGGTTATGTTAGTATTCCCCTCTCTTTTATTAGTAACCGTAAACTTAAATAAAATATTTGAATATTTAGTATAGATATCAAACGGGTTACTAGGATTTATGCCAGCAGTAAGATCATGCCAATTCATTTGACCATAATATGCAATACCGTTAAGAAGAGCAGATATTAAAGGTTCATTTACTATTCTAAATATCATAACAGGATAATTGTCATTATCCCAAGGAATAGGAACGCTCATAGGATATGATTCATCTCGTAGGTAAAAAAGTGCATAAATATTTCTCCCAATATCAGATTCAGAAAATCTAAATTCTATTTGAGTACCCATTCCTCCGTTTTCAATAGGCGTACTAGCCAAAATAGTTCTTATAACAGCAGGAACAGGCATAGTAGTAAGCGGATTTTGATAATACAAATCAACAGCTAATTTAAGTTTAGAAACTGTATGGCTTAACGCATAATCCAAATCACTAAGGACTATACTATTGTCTGAAACTTTCGTATAACGTACTTGATATAAATATACCGTCTGAGCTTGATAATTTACTGTAACAACATCATCTTTAATTACGCGCGTCCTTAAAAACGTTTCCGCATTATGATAATACCCATCAAAATCCAATAGCCTAAATGGTTCGCTATTTCCACCTCTTGGAGGCTCATATTCATAAGATGTATTATTTTTGTAACTAGACAATACATCCCCATTGACATTTACGTTCAACCCGCAATTAGCATTATTATCACCTTTCCACCAAGTATCTAATTTTAAGTTTATAGCCATATCAGCATATCTTACAGGCTTTTTCTTACTCCATTTATTTATTTTCCCGTGGGTGTTTGCACAAGCATACCCCAAATCATAACCATCACTAGTAGGACCGATACCAAGGGTGGCGTAAACGTCACCAGCAAGGTTTATCGGGGCTGTAATCTTTCCATTAGAGTGACCCATAGACTACACCTCCACAAATTTATTGCAGACGATATTGCCGCCCATTGTCAAACTACCCGTCACACGTACATCACCATCAATAATGACAGCTTGTGACAAATCAAACTCATCTGGTATATCACTACCATCTAAGGCTATTATCTCTGTCTCTTATACACATCTGACGCTGCCGACGAGCGATCTAGTGTAGA
>OJPY01000191.1_pt1 | contig 34601 bp, 30 predicted proteins | sample 1598651 | NCBI WGS metagenome assembly OJPY01 (sample SAMN03922492, study PRJEB24848) | human gut metagenome | isolation source: stool sample | host: Homo sapiens | place: Germany | collected 2011-05 | reverse complement strand
GCTCCGCCGCAGGCGGTGGGGGAGCCTTCCGCCTGCCGCCCTCCCTCCGGCCCTCCGGGCCGCCTTCCTCGCACGCGAGGGAGGCAAATAACGTGGTGATCTTATGAAAACTCTCGCCATCCTGTATATCTGCACCGGCCCCTACGCGGTGTTCTGGCATGATTTTTACCCCAACTTCAAGGAAAATTTCCTGCCTGACTGTGACCGCACCTTCTACGTTTTTACCGATGCAGCGCATATTGACTATGAGGACGCCCCCGATGTGCGCCGCATTTATCAGAAGGCCCTGCCCTGGCCGCAGAGCACGATGCTGCGCTTTGACGCCTTCCTCGGCCAGGCCGACGCCCTGCAGGGCTATGACTACCTGTTCTTTGCCAACGCCAACCTGCACTGCACCCGCGTCATCCGCGCCGACGAGCTGCTGCCCGACCCCGCCGCCGGGCAGAGCCTGACCGCGGTCTGCCACCTGCCCTACTATGGCAAAAATCCGATTTTCCACCCCTATGACCGCAGCGGCAAAAGCCGGGCGTCCATCCCGTACAGCTGCGGGCAGTATTACGTGGCGGGCGGGCTGAACGGCGGCACGGCGGCGGCCTATCTGGCCCTGTGCCGGGAGCTGAAAAAACGCACGGACGAGGATCTGCAAAACAACGTCATTGCGCGCTTTCACGATGAAAGTCAGCTCAACCGCCTGGTCGCCGAGACGCCCGGAAAATTCCGCATCCTGCCGCCCGACTACTGCACGCCGGAGGAAACGCCCACCGGGCATGAGGCCATTCTTGTGCTGCAAAAAAGCCGCTGCATCAACGTGGAAAGCGTCAAGGGCGCTGCCAAGCCGCAGAATTTTTTCCAGCGCAAGTGGGAGGCGTTCCGCCTGAACTGGCTGCCCTATCTCTGGCTGGCGCGCGACACGCTGCTGCGCCGCCGCATTGATTTTAAAAACGATCTATGAGCCATACCAAAAAACCGACAATTGAAAAAATCATCCTTGCCCTGCTGGGTCTGCTGGCGCTGGCCGCGCTCGTCCGCACAATGTTCCTGGGGCTGGAGATCGACGAGGAGTACGCCCTGTCCCTCAGCTTCCGCCTTGTGCGCGGTGACCGGCTCTTTTACTCGATGTGGGAGCCGCACCAGCTGGCCGCCCTGCCGCCCGCTTTGCTCATCGGCCTGTTTACCGCCGTCGCAGGCACGACCACCGGCGTGCTGCTGTTTGTGCGCGGCGCTGTGCTGGCTGTCAAGCTCGCACTGGCCGTCTGGTTTTACCGCAGCCTGCGCGTGGCCCTCGGGGGGCGCTGCGCCTATCTGCTGGCGCTGGCCGTGCTGGCCTTCACGCCCAAGTGGTTTTTGGGGCCGGACTACGTCAGCCAGCAGTTCCACTTTACGCTGGCGGCGTTCCTGTTTTTGTACAGCTACTACGCGCCCGGCCCGCGGCAGTACCGCGGTCTGTGGCGGGTCGCGGCGGGCGGCGTCTGCGCCTGTCTGAGCTTCCTCGCCTACCCGCAGACCCTCGCTGCCGCGCCGGTGCTGATGCTGGCGCTGCTCCTGCTGGGCCGCGGCAGTGCCGACAAATGCCGCGGTCTCTGGGTATTTGTGCTGACCTGTGCCGTCTGCGGCGGTGCGTTTGTCGTGTATGTTTTGCAGGGCATGGGCTTTGATTTTGCCGCCCTGCTCGCACGCGCCGACCTGATTTTACACGACCCCCAGTATGATTTTACCACAGCGGACCGTCTTGCCATGCTCCGCTCCCAGCTTTCCGCCGTCATCGGCAACTGCTGGCTGTCGGCCCTGGCCGGTGTGGCGCTGGCCGCCGCCGGGATGCTCTTTGGCGAGCGCCGCGGCTTTGCCCGCAGCCTTGAAAAGGCGCTTTGGTACACAGCGTTCTTCCTCTCTCTCTGGTGCACGGCCTACTGCCTGCGCGCGCAGGAGCTGGATTTCCGCTACATGTGCCCGGCGTTCGCGCTGGCCGGCGGCTGGACGTTCTGGTGTGACCGGCGCGAGGCCGACCACCGCCCCCTGCGCCGCCTGCTGTTCTGGCTGGGCTGGCTGCCCGGCATAGCGGCGTACCTGTTTATCCTGCGCTCCACGCTGATCGCGCTGCCAACGACCTTTATGTACCTGTTCTGGCCCGCGGTCTGCGGAACGGCAGCGCTGCTGCTCAAGCCCCGTCCAACCCGGCGGCACCGCGCCGCGGCGGCATTGCTGGCAGCCGGGCTCCTGCTGGCCTGTGCCGTGCCGAAGCTCTGCCTTGTGCTGGAGACCGGCTGGCACTGTGAGCCGATCACGGCCATCCAGCCCGAAAGGATCACCCGCGGCCCCGCCGCCGGGACCTGGGCCGACACCAAGGCCGCCGACATGCAGGAATGCCTGTATGAAGCCCTCGCCCCCTATGCGGGCAAGAGCGTGCTCCAGGCCATCGGTGAGCAGCACGGCCTCGGCTTTCTGATGGCAGACGGCACGCTGACCGTCGCGCAGGCGTCCGTCATCTCGGGCACCGACAGCGACCCGCGTTTTGAACAGTACTATGCGCTTTTGCCGGAGAAGCAGCCCGACGTCATCCTCTACGATGATGCCGAGGTCCGCGACATGGCCGAATTCCACGCCTGGATCGAGCAGCACTTTACCATCACAGACCGCTACACCGTGCAGCACGGCACGGCCAGTCTGCAGGTGCTCGTCGTCGGGTAATTTTGCGGAATTTTACAACCGGGAACGGTTGTCATCCTGCTTTCGGATGTGGTATACTGTTATCAAATCGTCATACTTTCAAGGAGGCGCCCCCATGGGCCTGATTACCACCATCCAGAACAAAACCGAACAAGCCCGCGCAAAGGAACGCATCCGCCCGCTGCTGGAGAGCCGCATGATGCGCGACATCCTGCTGGAGATCGGCCAGCGCGGCACCGAGAAGCTCGACCCCCAGAGCGTGCCGCTGGATCAGCGCCCACTTGCATCGAAGCGCGCCGCCGAGTGCGGCACCGCGGGATTGCAGCAGAGCGTCATCCGGGAGATCGTCCTGGACGAGGCCGCCATCACGCTGTTTGCCGGCAGCGACGAGGTGCCGTTCCTCTACGGCGACTACAATTACGAGACCATCGACGACACCGATTGTCTGCCCGCCGTAGCACAATATCTGGTGCAGCACCTACTGGGGTACTACAACATCACCCGGACATTCTACTCTGTCCCCAAGCACAACGGACGCAGCGTGACCGAAAAGACCCGCCAGGTCTTTATCAAGCGCCACCACGAGGACACCCCCTTCGACCCCCAGCCCACCAAAAAGCAAAAGCTGTTTTAAACCCAAAACACGCTCCGCAGTTCATTTTGAACCGCGGGGCGTGTTTTTGCTAAAGGCTTCCCCCGAGGGGGAAGCTGTCCGCGCAGCGGACTGATGAGGGCAGACCTCGCGGCCATTGCCCATTTACTGCCAATCTCGCAAACTCTGCCCTCATCCGGCCCTCCGGGCCACCTTCCCCCTCGGGGGAAGGCTTTTTACGCTCTCCCCATCGCCAGCACCGCCACCGTTATGTCATCCTGCTTGGCCCCGGCGCGGCGGGCGGCGGCGTCAGCCACGGTCTCGGCGGCCTGCTTCGGCGTATGGCCCAATTTGGCGCAGAGCTGCAATTGCTGCATCAGCCAGTCGCTCCCGTCGGCCAGCGCACCGTCGCTGACCAGCACGACCCAGTCCCCGGCGTCCAGCGCAAACGTCGTGCTCCGTCCCACCAGACTGTCCAGCACACCCATGGGCAGGCTTGCACCGTCCAGCATCCGCGGCACGCCGCCGCGCACCAGAAAGCTCGGTGCGGCGCCCGCTTTGAACAGCCCGGCCCGCCCGGTGTACAGGTCCACCGTCAGCAGGTCCAGCGTCGCCCCGGCCTCCTGCTCGGCCCCCTTCAGGCCGAGCGCCACATTCACCAACCGGGCAGCGCTCTCCGCTGCGAACCCGGCGCGCAGCAGCTGTGCCGTCAGCTTGGCCGCCATCTGACCGTCCACGGCGGCGGCGCGGCCCGTGCCCATGCCGTCGCACAAAAGCATCTGCGCCCGCCCGCTCGTGTCGCAGAACTGGTCCAGCGCGTCGCCGCTGACGCTCTGCCCGCCGGCTGCGTGCGCCGCCGCGCCAAATTCAACGGTGAACAGCGGTTTTTCGCCAAAGCACAGCATCGTGACCGTGCGGCAGTGGGTGATTTCGGGCGTATCCATGTCGCGGCGGCAGATGCGGGTCATCTCGTCGGTCAGGCCCGCGACCTCGTCGGGGGTGAACCGCGTGCGGCAGATCGTCACATTCGCGGTCAGCCGCCCGGCCAAATCAGCGGTCACACTGCATTCCAGCGCGTCCAGCCCCAGCTCGGCAAACAGCTGCGCCACGCGGGCCTCGCGCCGCGGGTCGGGCAGACCGGCCTGGCCCAGCTTGCCCGCCAGCTGGGCCAGCGCCCCGGCCAGTGCGCTGTACTGCTCGGTCAGAGCGGCGCGCAGCGTCACAGCCCGGGCACGGGTCTGGCGGCGGCTGCGCCACAGCCGGTAGCCGTGGTTGGCCGCTGTACAGAGGTCTGCCGGGTGGATGCACCCCGCCAGCTGCCCCGGCAGGTCCTCGACTTCCACGCGGCCCTTGCTCTCGAGCGTCGGCTTCAAATGGTACAGCCCGTCCATGGCCGTGGCGTAGCCGCGCACCCAGCACCGGCTGCGGCGGGTGCAGCTCTGGCAGGTCGTGCGGGCGACCTGCTCCACCACAAAGTCAAAGGTCTCGCCCTTGGGCGGCAGCTGCCGCTGGCAGACCGCGTTGACCGTGTCGGCAATGTCGCTCAGCGTGTCCGCCACGGCGGAGAGCTTGCGCGCCGCCCCGCCCAGGCCCTGCGTCTGCACGGGCGGCGCGGGCGGCGGGAAAATTTTGTGCAGCACGCTCCCCGGCACAGCCAGCGCAGCCACAACGCCCACCCCGGCACTGACCGCCAGCGGCAGCACACTGACAGCGTCGGGCGCGGCCAGTGCCCCCGCGGTGCAGCCCGCCGCAAACACCCCGGCGCAGCGGCCCCGCTCCCCCGGGCAGAGGCAGGACGCCGCCAGACTGCCCAGCGCCACAGCCAGCGCGGCGTAGGCCAGTGTCGGCCCCGACGCCGTGATGGCCGCCGCCAGCGCAATGCTCAGCACGGCGGTCTGCTCCAGCGTGCCGCCGATGGCCGCGCACAGCCCGGCGCCCGCGGCCAGCGCCAGGCCCGGAGCCAAGGGCCCGACGGCACAGCGCTGCAGGCATGCCGTAGCCACAGCCAGCCACAGGCAGACGCCGCGCGGCTCCCGCGCCGGAAAATGCGCGAACGCCCAGCCAAAAACCGCGGCCAGCAGCGCCGTACACCCCACCGTGACGGTCTGCCCCGGGTTGAAAAGTCCCCCCGCCAGTACGATTTGCAGCACCTGCGCCGCCGTCAGCGTCAGGCAGCCCGCCAGCGCCCCGGCCCCGGAGCGGCCATCGATGAGCCGCCGCACCGCCGCGGCAGCCACGGCAGCCACGGCCAGCTTGACGCCCAGCAGCATCGGCTGGAATGCCAGCCCCGCCGCCAGCGTACCCAGCGCCGCGGCCAGGCAGTAGGACGGCGGGCAGCCGATGACCAGCGCCAGCCCAAACGGCGCGGCCCCGCCGTAGACCTGCCCGGCCCCCAGCGCCGCGCCGCCCAGCACTGCCGCGCCCTGCCACAGCAGCGCCGCACTTCGCGCCCCGGGCAGCAGCCTTTCCATTGTGTCGTGCATACGTTCCCCGTTCAGTACAGCCATCGTGCAAGCCCTCCGTAAATGTACAGTATATGTCTCGGACGCTTTGCACTATACCACCCCCCGCACGCTGTTTTTTGCCGCAGAGCGTGGAAAACCGAAAAGAGCGTATAAACAAACAAAAAAGAGCACCGCCACCCATAAAAAGGGGCGATGCTCGCAAAAGGCTTCCCCCGAGGGGCAAGCCTCCCTTAGTGTCTCCAGCTCCACCACAAAAACTTGGTGTTCGTCACGAAATAGCGTTTGAAAAGCCGCTTCGGGTCCTGCATCAGGCGGTACAGCCATTCCAGATTGCAGCGCTGCATCCAGGCCGGGGCGCGGCGGATGTTGCCGGCCTCGTAGTCAAAGGCCGCACCCACGCCCAGCATCAGCGCCTGCACGCGGTTTTCATGGGCGGCCATCCAGCGCTCCTGCTTCGGCGCGCCCAGGCCCACCCAGACAAAATCCGGCTTTGCCGCGTTGATCTTCTCCACGATCTCCGCATCCTCGTCCGCCGTCAGCGGGCGGAACGGCGGAGAATACATCCCCGCGATGACCGCGCCGGGGTACTTTTCCGTGATTTTTTCGTGCAGGATGTCCAGCGTCTCCTGCGTGGAGCCGTAGAAATAGTGCCGGTAGTGCTTTGTCCCGCTCTCCTTCAAAAGCTCGCGCATCAGGTCGGGGCCTGTCACGCGGGCGGCGTCGGCAAAGCCCTTCTTGCGGCTGTATCTGGACAGCGGCCCGCCGTCCGGCAGGGCCATGACCGCGCCGTTCTGCACCCGCAGATAGGTCGGGTCGTCGTGGGCCGTCACGGTGGTGTGGACGTTCGCCACGCAGATATATTTCCCGCGCCATGCCTCGCAGTTGTCCTCCACCAGGCGCAGCGTTTTGTCCATGTCGGTGACGGCGATGTTCACGCCCATAATATTGCAGGTCTGCATGCCGCTTCTCCTCACTTTCCTGTTTGGCTTTTATTGTATCACACTGCCGGGCGGCTTTCAACCGGGCGGGGAGAAACGCACATTTTTTGCCGTTTTTCCTTGTTCTATGTACATCCTCATTATAACATTTTCCCGTCAAATCCCCGTCTTGTCAAATTTCATTCGTCTCTGTCTTTTTCATTTGTCTGTTATGACAATTTTTGTCATTTTATATCTTTCTCGCAGATATTCACTGGAATTTCAGATTACAGTATGCTATAGTTTCCTTACCATAGTAAAAGGAAGAAGTCTAACCTTTTTCCTGTATGGTATATGGGTTTTGCCCGTATATTTTTCGAAGAAAGGAGGATATTACCAATGAACAACTTCAAGAAGTTCGTCGCCGTTCTGCTGGGCGTTGTGATGGCTTGCGTCTTCGCTACCTCCGCTTTCGCTGCTGATTTCAGCAAAGCTGATACCGCTGCAAAGGCTAAGGCCGAGATCAAGTCTTTCGCTGCCAGCTACGGCATCACCACGATTGACAACACTGTCAACAGCCTGACTGCTGACCAGCTGCAGACCATCTACAACCACATGGACGCTCTGAAGGCTACCGCCGCTTCCGCCAATGCCACCATCAAGGGCACCACGGATGTTGCCGTTGCCACCAAGGCCGCCAATGATGCTGTTGCTACGATGAACAGCCTGCTGCCCGCCGGTGTTTCCATCTCTGCACCGACCATCGACACCAGCGATTCTTCCAAGATCGTTGTCACCGCCGATGTCATCGCTAACAACGCAAGGGATACCGGTTCTGTTGTTGCTGAGGTTCCTACCACCACCACCGACAACAACACCAACACCAGCGCTGCTGTCAGCAACGCCGCCAAGAACAGTGCTGCTGCTTCCAGCGTCAAGACCGTTTCTTCCGCTGCGAACCCCATCACCGCTTCTTCCAGCGCTGTCATCAAGGCCACCGGCGATAACACCGCCGTTGTCTTTGCTGTTGCTGCTCTGGCTGTTGCCGGCGTGCTCGGCATGGCCGTCCGCAAGGAGCGTGCACTGTAATCCAGCTGCATAAGTCCGGTTTTTGACCGGCAGCGGGCAGAACCTCTGGCTCTGCCCGTTTTTCGTTGTTTATACGGAATTGGTCAATTTATTCTTGTTTTAGACCTTCCTTTTATATAGAAAATAGTTTATAATATAGGATGCAGTAATTATCAACCATATCAGGAGGGAAAGCATATCACCATGCAGGCAAGCAAGAAGCACTCTTTTCTGCGCCGCAGTCCACTGGCTTATGTAGTGGTCCCGCTGGCCTTTGTTCTGGTCAGCACCGCGCTGGTCTTTATCGTGGGCCACACCGTACTGGCCCCGTACCAGGCCCTGCTGGGCTGGTTCTTCAGCACAACGGAGGTCGCACAGCCCAGAGATCTGCTGGATAATGCTGCTGCCGTCATCAACGGCGGTACGGTGGATGAGCCGGACGCCCAGCCGGACAGGCTGCCGCTGAGCTCCGTCACCTACCCGTCCGAGGGGGACCGCTACGCGACGATCACGATCTCCGGCACCAACGTGGACGCCCCGGTCTACTACGGCGACACGAACAAAATTTTGAACGCCGGCGTCGGCACCTACAAGGACGACTCCCGCGTCGGCATTCCCGGCGAGGGCAAGACCATCCTGCTGGCCGGGCACAACAACACCTTCTTCAATGACCTGCAGCACGCCGAGGCCGGCGCGACGGTCACGATCACGACCCACTACGGTGTCTACACCTACGAGATCACCGGCACCGAGATCCTCGACTATCAGGACGAGACTGCCTACGACTTCACACGTACCGACGAGAATCTGATCCTGTACACCTGCTTTCCCTTCGATGCGCTCGGCTTCACGCCGAACCGTTTCTTCGTCTATGCCAAATACGTGTCCGGCCCCGTGCTGGACGCCAACAGCTAAGGGGGTGTATGTATGGCACAAAAACAAGCTCCGCATCCCCGCCGCAAGGGCAGCGTTGTGTGGGCCACGGTTTTAAGCTGGCTGTCCAGTCTGCTGCTGGCACTGCTGGCGCTCTGCCTTGTCCTGATGACAACGATCTGCAGCGCCTCCTACATGAAGGAGCAGGTCAACCGCAGTGATTTCAGTGAGGCCGCCTACAGCTATCTGTATGACAACTTCATCAGCTACGGCGCATCGTCCGGCTTCTCCGCCGACGTGATGACCGCTGCCCTCTCCCGCGACCAGATCACGGCGGACATGGCGGATTCCATCACCCGTCTGTACCAGGGCGACACCGCTATTGACACCCGCAACGCGATTCTGAATACGACGTACGACAACCTGATCAACGATCTGAACAGCCGCGGCGTCGAGGTCACATCCGACGTGGAATCCGCCGTCGTCGTCGTCGCCGACGCCTGCCGTCTGGACTACGCCAACTATGTCACGGTACCCCTGGCCAGCCAGCTGTACACTTTTATTGAAAAGTGCAGCCGTGTTGTGCCGGTGGCCGTCGCCATCATGGCGGTGCTCTGCGCAGTCAGCCTCTTTGTGATGCTGCGCTTAGCCGGCAGCTCCCGCTACGGCGTGCGCTGCCTGACGTTCGCTTTCACCGCGGCTGCGGCGCTCTGTGCGCTGGCCGCCACCATTATTTTTCCTGCGATCCACATGGAGGCGCTGAGCATCAATCCCGCTTCGGTCAAGCAGCTGATCGTCACCTATGTGCAGAATCTCTTTGGCCGGTTCGGCCTGTTCGCCCTCATCTACGGCGCAGTCGCCGTGATCCTTCTGGCCCTGACCGCCACTGCCAGAAGCCGCATGAAACGCCGTCAGAACATTTAACAGGAGGACCCACACATGGAAAACGAAGGTTACGAAACGATTGACCTCTTGGAGGTCCTGAACGCCGTCCGGCAGCACCTGCTGGCCGTCATTCTCACCACCGTAATTCTGGCCGGTGTCGGATTCGGCGTCTCCAAGTTCCTTATCACCCCGCAGTACGAGGCTTCCGCCCTGATGATCGTCAACACCCGTCAGGATACAACCTCCAACGTCACCAGCGACCAGATCAACTCCGCCACCAAGCTGGTTTCCACCTACAGCATCATCATCAAGAGCGATACCGTGCTGCAGCAGGTCATTGACAACCTGGGTCTGAGCCTGACGTATGAAAAGCTGGCTGAACGTGTCACGGTCAGCGCCGTGGATGACACCCAGGTCATGAAGGTCACGGTCAAGAGCGACAACCCCGAGTGGGCGCGCCAGGTCTGTGAGCAGATCACCGTCGTCTCCCCTGACGTCATTCTCGAGTCCGTCGAAGCCGGTTCCGTCAAGGTCATCTCCAGCGCCGCTGTCAATCCGACGCCTGTCTCCCCCAACGTGGGCCGCAATACCATGCTGGGCGGCGTGCTGGGCCTGGTCATCAGCGTCGGCATCATCCTGCTGGCCGTCCTGCTGGACAACAAGATCCATACCGAGGACGACATTGCCAAGTATCTTGACCTCGCCGTCGTGGGCGTCATTCCGGAATATCACGGAGGTAAAAAGAAATGAGCAAGGCAAGCAAAAACACCAGCCATCGCAAGCTGTTTACCGTCGGCAGCGACGCCCCGTTCCAGTTTGTGGAAGCCTACAAATCTCTGCGTACCAACCTGGAATTTCTTTCCTCTGCCGGCAACTGCAAGACCATCCTGATCACCTCCTCCGTTCCCGAAGAAGGCAAGACCAACGTGGCCGTCAACCTGGCCATGACGATTGCGGCCTCCGGCAAGCGAGTTGTCCTTGTGGACTGTGACCTGCGCAAGGCGACGATCTCCCGCTATCTGCGCATTCCGCGCAACCATGCCGGTCTGACGAACGTCATCACCTCCAAGGATGAAGGCGCGCTGGCCACAGCGCTTGTCCGCGTCAAGGATTCCGGCATCACGGTCCTGACCGCCGGTACGATCCCGCCGAACCCCGCCGAGCTGCTCTCCGCCCCCATGACCGAGAAGATCTTTGCCTCCCTGCAGAAGGCATTCGACTATGTTATCGTGGATACCCCGCCCGTCAGCCTCGTCACCGACGCTGCGGTCCTCTGCCGCATGGCGGACGGCGTGCTGCTGGTCGTGCGCCCCGGTGTCACCACCATCCAGAGTGCCCAGCTCAGCAAAAAGAACCTGGAGGCCGTCAACGCCCACATCCTGGGTGTTGTCATGAACGGCTACAATGGCAAGCAGAGTGGCCGCCGCGACGGCTACTCCTACGCTTACTCCTACAGCTATTACGACGAAGATAAAAAGGGAAATGATGCATGAGTAATGCCCTTGTAGAGCTGCACTGTCACATCCTGCCCGGCATTGATGACGGTGCCAAAGATCTGGATATGTCAATGTCGCTCATTCGCAAGGAATTACAGGATGGTGTGGCGGGCATTGTGTTCACGCCGCACTTCCATTATGAGCGCATTTCCGTGGAGCAGTTTACCGCGCGGCGCAAGGCAGCGTTCCTGCAGGTGTCCGCGGCCTGCAAGGCCGAGGGCCTGCGGCTGGCCGGTAAGATGGGCGCCGAGGTGTTTTACTCCACCGCGCTGCCCAGCCTTGACCTGCGCCAGCTGGCCTTTGCGGGGAGCAACTATATTTTGATCGAGTTCCCCACCACGATGCACCCGCCGGGCATCGACGAGACGCTCTACGCCATCCGTGCGCAGGGGTACACGCCGATTCTGGCCCACGTGGAGCGCTATCCCTTTGTGACCGAGGACCCGACGCTGCTCTACAACTGGGTCTGCGACGGGTGTTTGGCGCAGATCAACGCCACCGGCCTGATCCGGGACGGACACACCGCCAAGTGGCTGCACAAGCTGATCGAGTGGAACCTTGTGCACATTCTGTGCAGCGACTGCCACCACCCGGTCAAGCGCCCGCCCAACCTGGCTGAGGGCTTTGCCCATCTGCCTGACAAGGTCGCCCGCCGCATGCAGCGCAACGCCATCGACATCTATCTTGGCGATGACCTGCGTCCCCCCGAGCCGACGAAGCCGGTCTACCGCTTCGGGCATTGGGTGTAAAACAGAATATAGCGTAGGGGAGGGTTAAAAACCCTCCCCTATTACTTTTTATTTTATTATTGCCCGTTTTCCACCGGTTGCTCTGTAGGGGCCGGACATGTCCGGCCCGCAGCCTTCCCGCAGGCGTCCGTCAGCCCTGCACCGCCGGGCCGGACATGCCCGGCCCCTACCGCGTACTATTCGCCGCGCTCACGCCTCTGCCACCGCCACCAGATACTTGTAGATCTGCGGCTTGTACTCCTCATACAGGCCCAGATGCTCATACAGCTCCTTATAATATGCAAACAGGGTCGCGCGGGTCGCCACGATGTTCACCGGGTTCAGCGCCGTGTGCACCGCGCTGCCGGGCGTGTTGAAATAGTTGTAGATCGGCGTCGACAGCGCGTAGAACTTCTCCGCATAGCGGATATAGCTCAAATTGAAATACAGGTCCTCCGACCAGTCCATGTCCTCGGCGCATATAATGTCATCGTGCGCGCGGACAATGTCGGCGCGGTAGAGCTTATTCCACATCACACCGTAATAAAAGCTGGCCGGTTCCTGCATCAGGCCCGCGGCGAATTCCTCCTTCGTCATCGGGCCCTCCATCAGGAAGCCGTAGGTCTGCACCTTGGTGGGCCGCTCGGGGCGGGGGTCATCCTCGGCACGGGGGCGGGGCGGCGTAATGCGGTTGTAGTGCGCAATGACCAAATCGGCGCCGCTCTCCTCGGCCCGCTGCACCAGCAGCTCCGTGGCGTAGGGCTGGATCGTGTCGTCGGCATCGACGAACTGCAGATACTTGCCCCTGGCCTCCCGCAGGCCCATGTTGCGGGTCGCGGCCACGCCGCTGTTGGCCTTGTCGATGAGCACGATGCGCGGATCGACGTTGGCATACATCTTGCAGACCTCCAGGCTGACGTCCTGGCTGCCGTCGTTCAGCAGCAGAATTTCAAGGTTCCGGTAGGTCTGGCGGCGGATACTCTCCACACAGCGGGCGATATGATCCTGGGCGTTATAAATCGGCACGATAATACTGACAAGCGGCTGCTCCGGCATGGCGGGTGACCTCCTTTTTGTAGTAGTATATCCACAATACCACACTTTTGCCCGGTTGGCAATGGAAAAAGTGCGCGAGGTGTGGTATGATGCTTATAAGGGCTTCCCCATCGGGGGAAGCTGTCCGCAAAGCGGACTGATGAGGGCCATCCTTCCACCGCAGCCTGTTCATGGGCTGCCCCCGCAGACCTGCCCCTCATCCGGCCTTCGGCCACCTTCCCCCAAGGGGGAAGGCATCACTATGAAACGAGGTCACCACCATGAAGCCTTCCATCATCCGCCTGCGTGCGCTGGAAAAGCAGCTGTACGCCTACCTGTATGCTATGACCGTCATCGACTTTGACGCCGAGACCGTCGCGCCCGAGGGCAGCGCCGATGGCCGCGCCGAGGCCACCGAGGTTTTGAGCCGCGCCAGCTTTGACCTGCTGGTCAACGACGGCACCGCCGCCCTTTTGAAGGAGGCCGCTGCCGACGCCGAGACCGAGCAGGAGCGCGCCGAGGTCCGCAATTTGCAGCGCCAGTACGACGAGATCGCCCGGATCCCCGCCGACGAGTACGCCGCCTTCACCAAGCTGTGCAGCCAGAGCGTGCCCGCCTGGACCAAGGCCAAGCGCACGAACGATTTCAGCCTGTTTGCGCCGTATCTGGAAAAGATCATCGCCGCCCGCCGCGCCCAGGCCCGGTATTTTGCGCCGGACCGCGACCCCTATGAGGTCCTGCTGGACCGCTACGAGAAGGGCCTGACCATTGCCCAGTGCGATGAATTTTTCGCGACGCTGCGCGAAACTATCGTCCCGCTGCTGGCGGACATCCAGACCCGCGGCAAGGCCGTGCGCACCGACTTCCTCGACCAGGAGTGGCCCATCGACGCCCAGCGCCGGGTCAGCAAAAAGATCATGGAGCTGTGGGGTCTTGACCCGGCCCACTGCTATCTGGCCGAGAGCGAGCATCCCTTCACCACCGAGTTCTGGCGCGGCGATGTGCGCATCACGACCCACTACATGCCCCGGGACATCTTCTCGAACCTCTACAGCGTCGCCCACGAGGGCGGCCACGCGCTGTATGAGCTGAACATCAACCCCGACTACGACTACACCGTCGTCACCCACGGCGCGACGATGGGCATTCACGAGAGCCAGTCCCGCCTGTTTGAGAACCTGGTGGGCCGTTCCCGCGCCTTTGTCCACTACCTGTACCCGACGCTGAAGGAGCTGTTCCCCGCGCAGTTGGCCGACGTCTCCGCCGAGGAGATCTGGCGCGCCGTCAACCGCGCCGAACCGGGCCTGATCCGCACCGAGGCAGACGAGCTGACCTACTCCCTACATATCATGGTGCGCTATGAGCTGGAAAAGGCCCTGATGCAGGGCACACTGGCCGTGGCCGACCTGCCCGCCGCCTGGAACGCCAAGTATAAAGAGTACCTCGGCGTCGATGTGCCCGACGATGCCCACGGCTGTTTGCAGGACATCCACTGGTCCATGGGCGACATCGGCTATTTCCCGAGCTATGCCCTCGGCAGTGCCTACGGCGCACAGGCCCTCGACGATCTGCGCAAAACAAACGATTTTGACGCCCAGTGGGCCAACGGCGACGTGGAGCCGCTGAAGGCCGCCTTAAAGGAGCGCGTCTGGCAGTGGGGCAGCATGAAGGAACCCGCCTGGCTCGTCGAGAGCCTCTGCGGCGGCAAGTTCGATCCGCACCACTTCACCGATTATTTAAAGAAGAAATACACCGAGCTGTACGAGCTGTAAAATAGGAATCAGACTGTCGAAAAACGCTTGTAGGGGCGAGCATTGCTCGCCCGTGCCCGTTTGCCTTGCAAGAAAACCATCCCGGAAAATGCGTTGCTGCGGTAAGTTGGCGGGCGACCAATGGTCGCCCCTACACACGTAATAAGGCAGGGACGCATTTTTGACGGTCTGAGGAATGTATCCCGCAGCTATCATCTTCTTCCCGGGACTAGGCAAACCGTAGGAGAGTGACTCTATATCAGCCTCCGTTCTCCCCCATACCGCACAAAAAATCCCGTCGGATGCCCTTTTCCGGCGGGATTTTTTCAGCATAATACGCTGTCCGGGAAATTCAGGCAGGTGTACAGGTACCGCAGTGCTTCGTCCATCGTGTCAAACTCGCCGCCGTCTGCCTCGCAGGGGCTGGCGGCGATGGTCGACTTGTCAAACGGGATGCCGTTCTCCCTGCGCCATTCGTCCACCTGCAGTGCTATGTCATTGGCATAGCCCGGGCGGTCCTGCCTGCTGCCGTCGGCGTCAATGTAAACGCAGGCGCCGTACTTTTTCCGGTCCGGCAGGCGCACCAGCTCGGCCAGCGTGTAGTAGTCGCGGTCAAAGTAAAAGAGCATCTGCCCGCGGTAGGCGGCGATCTCCGCCGCGCTTTCCTCGCGGTTCGTGATCTGGGGCACGGTGTCCACCAGCCGGTGCAGCTCGTCCAGCAGTGCGTCGCCGTCCTCTGGGTAGGCATCCGTGCCCTTGGCAGCAGCGATTTCCCCAAAGCAGTAGGCCTGCCAGTGGGGCGGGCATTTGCCCAGCTTGGCACGCTCAATGTAGTAGAGCAGGTCAGCGCGGTAGGAGGCAGCGAGTGCGTTCAGACTTTGTTTTTTCATAGCTTGTAGGCCTTTCATTTTGTATCATTTATGGTGTCCGTTTCTCGGAACACCCTCATCTTACCATAACCGTTTGTCGAATCCTGCCGCATTATAAGACCGAACGCCGTTTTATTTTAGGGACAGCTGTTTTCCGCTGTCGAAAAAACAGCAGGCACGCAAAAACTGCGTACCTGCTGTCTTTTTTTATCATTTTACGGGCTGCCCCTGTGCGCCCAACACTGCGTCCAGCGCCGTCAGCTTATCCGGCACACCGCCCAGCTCCATACCGGGGAAATCCGTCTCCACCCCCGCGGACGCCAGCTCATCGGCACAGGCCGCGGGGTCGGCACAAATCGCCTGTGCTTCGGCCAGGATGCCCGGCCAGTTCAGCGCCAGCCGCTCCTGCGCGTCACCGCTCAGCCCGGCCCGCCAGGTATCCGCTGTACCATCCTCAAACTCCGACGCGCTCAGGTACTCCACCAGCACCGCCGCGGCCCGGGCCGTTTTCAGGCTGCAGCCTGCCGTGTCCGCGCCGAAATCCACCAGCCCATCCAGCACGGCAAGCTGCTCGGTCCGGCTGCCTGCGTGCCCGGTGCCCGCTTCGGACGATACCGCCTGCACCGCGGACGCCGCCTCCGGCACCGCCGGGGCCGCGCACCCGGCCAGCAGGGCGGCCCCCGCTAAGAGAATCGCTAACCTACGCATACCAAACGCCCCCAATCCTACCTTATATTATTCACAGCAGGTGTGGCGTGTTTCCTGTTTGCAGCAGTCGCCGCAGCTCTGGCGGCGGATATATTTTTGAATGTCGTCAAAAATCGGCATCAGCGCCTCGCCGTTTTCGGTCAGGCGATACTCGACCCGGGGCGGGACCTCGTTGTAGTCGATGCGCTGCACCAGCCCGTCCGCGGCCAGCTCCTTCAACTGGTTCGACAGCATCTTGTGGGTCACGCCGTCCAGCAGCTTGCGCAGCTCACCGTAGCGCAGCGTACCGTGCGCGCCCACCATGAATAAAATGCGCATCTTCCACTTACCGCTGATCTGGTCCATGACCTGCTCCATCCTGTCACAGCCCACATCCGCATAGCGGCAGTTACAGTGTTCGTTCGGGTGCATTGCTCACACTCTCCTTTTGGGTAGCGGTTTCTAAAAAGTGCGTACTTGTCAAAAGTGCCTATTTGAATATACTAAGTATAGGGTATTTTCCCCGCGTTTGCAACTTGTTTCTTGGGAATGTTTGCGGTAATATAGTTGTGTATGATTATAAGGTAGGGCAGCCTGACCTCAGGCCGCCGCGGCGGGGTGGGGTCACCCCGCCCTACAATATTCACCGCCAAATGTGCGGAAAATCACCCAAGAGGAGAAAAAACCTATGTACGATGATTTAGTAGAGTTTCTGCAGGAGTCTGTCACCCCGTTCCACGCCGCTGCCACCGCCGAAAGCTGGCTGTGCGCCGCCGGCTTCACCCGGCTGGAGGAGGCCGACTACTGGAACCTTGAGCCGGGCAAGGGCTACTACACGACCCGCAACGGCTCGTCCGTTGTGGCGTGGCGCGTACCGCAGCACGCCATCGGCGGCTGGCGCATCGTGGCCAGCCACAGCGACTCCCCGTCGTGGAAAATCAAGGCCGACACCGTTGAAAACGACGGCTGCCGCCGCCTGAGCGTCGAGGGCTACGGCGGGATGATCATGTCCACCTGGCTGGACCGCCCGCTGACCGTCGGCGGGCGCGCCCTCGTCAAGACCGAGGACGGCATCGAGAGCCGCCTTGTGTACCTTGACCGCGACCTGCTCGTCATCCCGTCGCTGGCCATCCACTTTCAGCGGGACATCAACAAGGGCCACACCTTCAACCCGCAGGTCGATATGCAGCCGCTGTGGGGCCCCGCGGGCAGCCGCACCCTGACCGACCTCGTCGCCGAGTCCCTCGGCGTGGAAGCCGCCGACATTCTGGACAGCGATCTGCAGCTCGTCACCCGCCAGGCCCCGACCCAGATCGGCCCCGACGGTGAATTTTTCATGGCCCCGCGCATTGACGATCTGGAATGCGCCGCCACGACGCTGCTGGGCTTTCTGGATGCGTCCGAGGAGACCGACAGCGCCTGCGCCCCGGTCTGGGCGATGTTCGACAACGAGGAGGTCGGCTCCTCGAGCCGGATGGGTGCCGCGAGCAGCTACCTGCGCGACGTGCTAGACCGCATCCTTGAGGCCGTGCCCCACAGCGCACAGGCCAGCCACCGCGCCATGGCCAACAGCTTTATGCTGAGCGCCGATAACGCCCACGCGACCCACCCGAACTTCCCGCAGAAGTCCGACCCCTGCGCGCCCGTGCGGCTGGGCGGCGGCGTGGTGCTCAAGTACAACGCCAGCCAGAAGTACACGACGAACGCCGTCAGCGGCGCGATCTTCCGCGCCATCTGCCGGAAGGCCGACGTGCCGGTGCAGGTGTTCACGAACCGCGCCGACGAGGCCGGCGGCAGCACGCTGGGCAATTTGCAGAGCCACACGCTGCCCATCCCGATGGCAGACATCGGCTGTGCCCAGTTCGCGATGCACAGTGCCGTCGAGACGGCCAGCGTCGCCGACGCCGAGGCCATGACAAAGGCCGTGGCCGCCTTCTACCGTGTCCATCTGCGTGCCCTTGGCGACGGCACCTACACGCTGGAATGAGCACGGGACGCTACGCGCCCAGCCCCAGCGGGCGGATGCACCTGGGCAACCTGATGTGCTGCCTGCTGGCCTGGCTGAGCGCCAAAAGCAAGGGCGGGCAGGTGCTGCTGCGCATTGAGGATCTGGACACCCAGCGCTGCCCCCGCAGCTATGCGGACGCCATTGTGGACGATTTGGCGTGGCTCGGCCTTGCCGCCGACGGCCCGACGCCGCCGGTCTACCAGAGTGACCGCAGCGAAATTTATCAGCGGTACTTCGACGAATTGTCCCGCCGTGGGCTGGTCTACCCCTGCTTTTGCAGCCGCAGTCAGCTGCACGCGGCCAGTGCGCCCCACCGCAGCGACGGGCAGGTCATCTACGCCGGGACCTGCCGCGGCCTGACGCCCGCCGAAATTGCCGAGCGCTCCAAGACCCGCGCCCCCGCCTGGCGCGTGCAGGTGCCCGACGAGGTCATCGCCTTTGAGGACGGCCACATGGGGCACTATGAAGAAAACCTCGCCCGCGACTGCGGGGATTTTTTCCTGCGGCGGGCCGACGGTGTGTTTGCCTACCAGCTGGCCGTCGTTGTGGACGACGCGCTGATGGGCGTCGATGAGGTCGTGCGCGGCAGCGACCTCTTGTCCAGCACACCGCGCCAACTCTGGCTTTACCGGGAGCTGGGCCTGACCCCGCCGAAATTCTACCATCTGCCGCTGCTTTTAGCCTCCGATGGCCGCCGCCTCTCAAAGCGCGACGGCGACCAGAGTCTCGAGAACCTGCGGGAGAAATACACCCCCGAGGAGATCATCGGCAAGCTGGCCTTTGCCTGCGGCCTGCAAGCCTCCCCCGCCCCTACAACGCCCCAGGCCCTGGCCCGCACCTTCGATTGGTCCCAGGTCCCGAAAAGCGACATCGTTCTGCCGGAAAATCTGTTTTAATAAGATAAAAGGCTTCCCCCTCGGGGCTGCGCCCGCAGGCGCGTGTCGAAGCGCAACCGCCGGAGGCGGCTCTTAGCGCGGAGACTGAAGCTGTCACCGAAGGTGACTGATGAGGGCAGACCCCGCCAACGCCACCCGCTCACGGGCAGTATCCGTCAGCTCTCCCCTCATCCGGCGCTCCGCGCCACCTTCCCCCTCGGGGGGAAGGCTTTCTCTGCACTACCAAAAAAGGAGTATCCCCATGCAACGCTACGAAATCACCGGCATGAGCTGCGCGGCCTGCGCAAGCCATGTTGAAAAAGCCGTTGCGGCGGTGCCGGGTGTGGCATCCGTCGCCGTAAGCCTGCTGACCAACTCGATGCAGGTAGACTACGCCCCCGACGCCGACCCCGATGCCACGGCACGGCGCATCCTCCGCGCCGTGGACGCCGCCGGGTACGGCGCGTCCCTCGCCTCCGCCGAGAGCGAAAGCGCCGAGCTCGAGGACACCGAGACTCCCAAGCTCAAAAAGCGCCTGATTGCCAGCCTCTGCTTCCTTGTGCCGCTTATGTACGTCTCGATGGGCCACATGATCGGCCTGCCGCTGGGCAGTGTGTTCCACGGCGGCGGCTGGCACGCCATCCTGTACGCGGGCACCCAGCTGGTGCTGACCCTGCCCGTCTGCTGGATCAACCGCGCATTTTTCATCTCGGGCTGGAAGGGCATACGAACCCGCGCGCCCGGCATGGATACCCTCGTCGCCCTCGGCGCCGGCGCGTCGCTGGCCTACGGCGTGTTCGCCATCGTCATGATCTGCATCGGCCTGTCCACCGGCAACGACGACCTGGTCATGCAGTACCGCCACGACCTCTATTTTGAGTCGGCGGCCATGATTTTAACGCTCATCACCGTCGGCAAAACGCTGGAAGCCTACAGCAAGGGCAAGACCACCGACGCACTGAAAAGCCTGATGAAGCTGGCCCCCCAGACCGCCTGCGTCCTGCGCGGCGGCGAGCAGGTCACAGTCCCGGTCAGTGAGGTCAACGTCGGCGATCTCTTTTTAGTCCGCCCCGGTGAGAGCATCCCCGTGGACGGCACCGTCACCGAGGGCATCTCCACTGTCAACGAGGCCGCCCTGACCGGCGAGAGCATGCCGGTGGACAAGTTCCCCGGCTCCCCCGTCAGCGCCGCGACCATCAACCAGAACGGGGCCCTGACCTGCCGTGCCGAGCGCGTCGGCCAGGACACGACGCTGTCCCAGGTCATCCGCCTGGTGCGCGACGCCGCCGCGACGAAGGCCCCGCTGGCCAAGACTGCGGACAGGGTCTCCGGCATCTTCGTGCCCACCGTCATCTGTATCGCCGCGGCCACGTTTGTCATCTGGCTGCTGCTGGGCCAGACCTTTACATTTGCGCTGGCCCGCGGCATCAGCGTGCTGGTCATCAGCTGCCCCTGCGCCCGGGGCCTGGCGACGCCCGTCGCTATCATGGTCGGCAGCGGCGTGGGTGCCAAAAACGGCATCCTATTCAAGACCGCCGCCAGCCTCGAAACCACCGGCTACACCGACGCCGTGCTGCTGGATAAGACCGGCACCGTCACCACCGGTGAGCCCAACGTTGTAAAAATCTTCGGCACCCGCAACGTGCCCGAGAAATTCCTGCTCAGCATGGCCGCCGGTCTGGAGCTGCGCAGTGAGCACCCGCTGGCCCGCGCCATCCTGCAGCGCGCCGAGAAGGACCATCTGTCCTACGCCACTGTGACCGACTTTGAGGCCGTACCCGGCAAGGGTCTGCGCGGCAAGGTCGCGGGCAAGGTCATTGCGGGCGGCAATGCCGATTTCATCCGCGAGACCTGCGCCCTGCCCGACGACCTGCAGCAGGCGGGCGACGAGATGAGCGCCGACGGCATCACGCCGCTCTACTTCTCGCTGGCCGGTAAGGCCGCAGGCGTCATCGGCGTGTCCGACGTCGTGAAGGAGTCCTCCGCCGCCGCCATCGCCCAGATGCAAACTCTCGGCCTGCAGGTCGTGATGCTGACCGGCGACAACGCCGCCACGGCCCGCCACATCGGCGCGACTGTCGGCCTCGACGCCGACCATGTCATTGCGGGCGTCCTGCCCGCGGGCAAGGAAGCCGAGGTCCGCGCACTGCAAAAACAGGGCCGCGTCGCCATGGTCGGTGACGGCATCAACGACGCCCCTGCCCTGACCCGCGCCGAGACCGGCATTGCCATCGGTGCCGGTGCGGACGTCGCACTGGACGCCGCCGACGTTGTGCTGGTGCGCAGTGACCTGGCCGATGTGCCCGCCGCGGTGCGCCTGTCCCGCGCGGTGGTGCGCAACATCCACCAGAACCTGTTCTGGGCGTTCTTCTACAACGCCATCTGCATCCCGCTGGCGGCGGGCGTGTTCACGGGCTTCGGCATCACGCTGAACCCGATGATCGCCTCCGCGGCCATGAGCCTGTCCAGCGTCTGCGTCGTCACGAACGCCCTGCGGCTGAACACCTTTGACCCGCGCAGCGCCGCCCACGATGCCCCGCCGAAGCGCAGAGCCCCGGTCCGCGCGTCTGCGCCCGAGATCCCCTGCCCCACCGGCAGCTGCCCCGTGCAGCCTGCCCCGGAAAATAAAACCACCCAAACGGAGGGAACTGCCATGAAAAAGACGATTCACATTGAAGGCATGATGTGCGGCCACTGCGAGGCCACCGTAAAGAAGGCATTGGAGGCCCTGGACGGCGTGCAGAGCGCCGAGGTCAGCCACGAGAAGGGCACTGCCGTTGTGTCCCTGACCCACGATGTGGCCGACGCCGACCTCAAGACCGCTGTCGAGGCCAGGGATTACACCGTCACTGGCATCGACGCATGAGCGCCATCCGCCGCCGCTGGCGCTTCACCGGCACAGTGCAGGGCGTAGGCTTCCGCTATTATGCCCGCGCCGCAGCCCTGCATCTGGGCCTGACCGGCTGGGTCGCCAACAACTGGGACGGCAGCGTCACGCTGGAGGCCCAGGGCGAGCGTGCCGCCCTAGACGCCCTTGTCCCCCTCATCGAGCGCAGCAACCGCTGGGCCCGCATCGAGAACGTTGAAGTCACCCCCCTGCCCGTAAAGGAACACGAATACGGGTTTGAGGAGCGGAGCGGAGAGTAATTTTCAGAGAGGAGATAGGAGTTAGAAGAAAGGAGAGAACCCTGCTGTGGGAAAATCTCCTATCTTCTCACTCCTATCTCCTCTCTTTTTGGCTTGCACTTGTCTGTTATTACAGGTATAATACTATTATATCAACATCAAAAGGGGTTTTCACATTGCCCGGTACTTTATATCTTGTCGCCACGCCTATCGGCAATCTGGATGACATGCCGCCGCGTGTGGCGGCTACCTTCGGCCTGGCGGACTTCGTCGCGGCTGAGGACACCCGCGTCACGCTGCGGCTGCTCAACCATCTGGGCCTCAAAAAGCCGATGGTCAGCTACTATGAGCACGCGCTCCACCACGGCGAGGCCATCCTGAACCGCATTGAGGCCGGGGAGAATTGCGCCCTGTGCAGCGATGCCGGTATGCCCTGCATCAGCGACCCCGGCGAGCAGATCGTCCGCGAGGCCCACGAGCGCGGCATCAGGGTCGTGCCCATCCCGGCGGCATCGGCCTGCGTCACGGCGCTGGCGGCCAGCGGCCAGCCCACGGCCCGCTTTGTGTTCGAGGGCTTTCTGCCCGTCCCCAAGCGGGACCGCCGCGAACGGCTGGCATTTTTGCAGAACGAGACCCGCACGATGATCTTCTACGAGGCCCCGCACAAGCTGCGCGGCACGCTGGACGACCTGGCCGCCGCCTTCGGTGCGGACCGCTCGGTCTCGCTCTGCCGTGAGCTGACCAAGCTGCACGAAGAGATCAAAAAGACGACTCTCGGCGAGGCCGTGGCCTTTTATAAGGACAACGACCCCCGCGGCGAGTATGTGCTGGTTCTGGCCGGTGCCGACCCTGCCGCCGTCGAGCAGGCCGCCGCGCCGACCCTGGAAGAAGCCGTCGCCGCCGCCCGCGCCCTGCAAGCGGGCGGTCTGCCCCCCGCCGCCGCCGCCAAACAGGCCGCCGCCGGGACACCGTTCTCTAAGGGTGATGTGTATCGCCAGCTTATCAACGGGTGATTTTTAAATAATAGATAAAAAATAATAAATAATAAATTTGGTGGAATTTTCGCCTGAGGGCGAAAATAAAAAGCGCCGCTGTGCGGCGCACCTTCTTTATTATTTCTTATTTATTATTTTTTATTTGCACAGCAAGGAGTTCCCATGTCTGAATCCACAAAAATTCTAGTCATTTCCGACGTCCATGGCCGCCTGCGCGACCTGCGGTGGGTGCTGCAAAACGAGACCGCCGACGCCATGTTCTACCTCGGTGACAGTCTGTACGACCTGAACGCCGCGCTGGAGCTGCGCAGGGAGCCGGTGCCCTATCCCATCTACCGCGTGGCCGGCAACTGCGACGTCAACTACAGCGAGCCGTCCGAGGGGCTCGCCCCCTTCGGCGGGGTGCTTTTCTTCTATACCCACGGGCATCACTACGGCGTCAAGATGGGCAGTGAACGCCTGGCCGAGTGTGCCGGTGAGCGCGGCGCAGATGTGGCGCTGTTCGGCCACACCCACCGGCGCGAGCTGGTGCGCGGCGTCGGCACGGCGGCCACGGTGTTCAACCCCGGCAGTCTGCGCGACGGCGGCAGCTACGGTGTCATTACGATTGAAAACGGTGAATGCAGCTTTACCTGGAAGAGGGTGCCTGAATTTTGAACGAGAGCGTTATTTACCTGCCCGAGGTAGACAGCACCAACCTTTGGGCCAAGCATAATCTGGACAAGTTCGGTCCCATCGGCGCGGTCTACACCACCCACCAGACCGCCGGGCGGGGCCGCCTTGGCCGCAGCTGGCTTGATGCGCCCCACAAGGGCCTGTACTACACCGCCGTCATCAGGACCGATCTGGTCCAGCCCGCCACGCTGCCGCTGTTTGCCAGTCTGGCCGTCTGCGACGCCCTGCGCGAGCGCTACCGCATCGACTGCCAGATCAAATGGCCGAACGACCTTTTGCTGAACGGCAAAAAAATCGTCGGCATCCTGTGCGAGGTCGGCCCCGACGGCCACAGCATCGTGGTGGGCATCGGCATCAATCTGGCCCAGCCGCAGGAATATTTCGACGCCGCGGGTCTGCCCCACGGCACCAGCCTGGCTCTGCAGGGCGTGCCCGTGGACATGGACACCGACCCGGAGTGGCTGGCTCAATACATGACCGACTTCGGCTTTGACCGTGCGCTCTACACCTACGAGGCCGAGGGCTTCGCCCCCTACCGCGAACGCTACAAGGCGCTCTGCGTCAATCTCGGCCGCCGCGTCACCTACGACGGCGGCGCCGGAACCGCCGTTGACGTGGACGACGAGGGCCGTCTCATCGTCCGCGACGAGACCGGCGACACCCGCGTCTTTACCGGCGAGGTCAGCGTAAAGGGAATTTACGGGGCGGTGTAATCATTGCCGCCCCGTAGGGGCCGGGCATGCCCGGCCCGCAGCTTTCCCGCCGGCATCCGCCCACTGTGCACCTCCGGGCCGCACATGTGCGGCCCCTACTGCTCTATAAAAAACACAGAGCGTCCCTCCCATCCCGGGAAGAACGCTCTGTTTTTTTAATTCATCTTCAGATATTTCCGTACCGGCAGCGACACGGCACCGGCAACGACGCAGCAGAGGACCCACTCAAAAATAGCCTGCACGCCGACGAGCAGCACAATGAACATAAACGCATTCTGTGCGCCCAGCGTGTTGGCCAGGTTCTGCACATAGTCACAGTTATAGAAGATCAGTACCAGAAAGCCCATGAAGAACACGGTGTTCAGCACCGGCGCGGACAAGCCGCCCAGGAAGCAGGCCAGCTTCTCATTCTTGGGCATAGCCTTGCGCAGCGCGTTGAAGATCAGCGCGGTGCACAGTCCCATCAGCACACGGGCCACAAAGCAGACCACAAAGGTGCCCGCAGGGCTGACCTGGAACAGGGCTGCGCCCATGGCGGACTTGCCCTCAACAGCCTGAATAAAGCTGGTTGCGCCAAAGACACCGCCCAGAATAGCACCTGCCATAGGGTTCATCGTCATAGCGCCGATGGCCACGGGCACGGTGAGCAGCGACGCCGACAGCGGGCCGATCTGCAGATAGCCCAGCGGCGTGTAGTTCAACACAAGCAGAATGGCCACCAGCAGCGCAAGCTGGGTGAGCCAACGGACGTTGGTACGGTTTTTCATATTCAATTTTCCTCCTGCTGCCGTCTCCTACAAATCGGGAGTACAGCGCAAATGTACGGTCCTATCGGACCGCCGAAACCAAGTATACAGCAAACAGCAGGAAAACGCAAGCAAAAAATCGGCTGCCAAAAGGCTTCCCCCCACGGGGGAAGGCGTATAAATTACAGCTTCCCCTCGATCAGCAAGTCTCTGACTTCCAGCAGATCCTCACATTTTCTGTCATACAGCTGCGCGATCTCCTCCGTCGGCTGCATCAGATCCGGCACCATCACGGTCACACAGCCCGCGGCGCGGCCCGCGCGCACGCCGTTAAAGCTGTCCTCCAGCACCAGGCAGTCATGCGGGTCAAGGTGCAGCTTTTTCGCCGCGACCAAAAAGGTGTCGGGTGCGGGCTTGCTGTGGGCGACCTCCGTACCGGAGACAACATCGTGGAAATACCGCGCCGTGCCGGTGGTCTGCAAATTCATCTCGATCATATTCCGCGGGCTCGAGCTGGCCACAATGCGCGGCAGGCCCATGTCCTCCAACGCGGCCAGCAGCTCCTTCAGACCCTTTTTGCAGGGTACGCCCCGGGCAAAGCGCTCGTCCGCCAGCTGCCAGATCTTGTCCAGCACCTTCTGCGGGTCGCCGGGGATGTACTCGGCCACATGGCGGCGCAGGTTGTCCCCCGCCAGGCCGCGTCCCCCGGCCTGAAACTTCTCCATATCCGCGGGCAGCGGCAGACCCAGCGCGACGCACGCGGGTTCCCACAGGGTATCCCACAGGCGCTCGGTGTCAAACATCAGCCCGTCCATATCAAAAATAACGCCTTTTACCATCGGTGTCATCCTTTCGCGAAACATAATTTTCTCTATTGTACCGCAGTTTCGGACATGATGCAAGAAAAAGGCTCCCTCCTCGGGGCTGCGCCCGCAGGCGCGTGTCGGAGCGCAACCGCCGAAGGCGGCTCTTAGCGCGTAGACTGAAGCTGTCCGCGCAGCGGACTGATGAGGGCAGAGTTTTCCACAATTACCCGTTAAACGGTTGAATGTGCAGCTCCGCAAGCTCCCCCCTCATCCGCCCTCGGTCGGGGCCTCGGGTACCTTCTCCCAAGGGAGAAGGCTTTTAAACATCGCCTCTCATGTCTTTGCACTGCGCAGCAGAGACCTACATAAAAATAAAGGTCCCGGGCGCAGACGGGGCAGAAGGAAAGGCTATGTCTTTTATGTATTTCCTGGCCGTATTGATCGGCCCGCTGGTGAAGATCCTGTACAGCTTCATCGGCAACTACGCGGCAACCATGATCGTTGCCACCCTCATCCTCAAGCTGCTGCTGTTCCCCCTGAGCATCCATCAGCAGAAGTCCACGGCCAAGATGTCCGTGTTCCAGCCGCTGATCACCGAGATCCAGCAGAAGTACAAGAACGACCCCCAGAAGCAGCAGGAGGAGCTGATGAAGCTCCAGCAGGAGCACGGCTACAACCCCATGGGCGGCTGCATGCCCATGCTGCTGACGATGCTGGTCCTGTTCGGCTTCCTGGGCGTTGTGTACTACCCCGTACACTACATCTTCGGCGTCAGCAATGATGCCGTCAAGGCCGCGTGCGAGGCCATCGGCCTGGCCACGACCAACACCTCTACGATGCAGACCGCGCTGATCCAGGCCATCCACAACGGCGCGTCCATCGACCCGTCCATCATCTCCGCCAGTGTTGTGGCCGAGATCCAGAACTTCAACACCTCCTTCTTCGGCATGGATATGTGCGATGTGCCCGGCTTCCACCTGACCCCCATCGCCATCTTCCCGGCCATCGCCACGGTCACGATGTTCGTCAGCTACTTCATCACCCAGAAGCTCTCCGGCATGGATGCCCAGATGCAGGGCAGCATGAAGGTCATGATGCTCGTCATGAACCTGATGTTCGTCACGTTCTGCTTCAATGCCCCCGTCGGCTTCTCCCTGTACTACGGCGTGTCCAACGTGGTCCAGATCTTCCAGTCCTACGTGACCTACAAGATCTACAGCCCCGAGAAGTTCAAGGCCCAGTATGAGGCCGAGCTTGCCGCCAAGCGCGCCGAGAAGAAGAAAAAGCGCACCGTCACCGTCGAGCAGAACGGTAAGCAGGTCGAAAAAGAGGTCACCCTGGGCGAGGCCAACAAGCTGCGCCTGGAGATGGCCCGCCAGCGCGAGGCCGAACTCTACAAGGACGAGCGCACCACCCCACTGAATAAGGATTGATTACACGGCAAAAGAGGCGCGCTCCCGTTGCAGAGACTGTAGGGGCGAGCATTGCTCGCCCGCGCCGTTGGCGGCTGTGAGGGAGTGTATCCCCTGCCGCCGTAGGGGCGCATTCTATATGCGCCCGCCCCGCTCCCCGTTGTGATGAACGTAACGATAAGAAATAAGAAGGAGGTTCCCCCTATGCGCAGTATGGAAATGAGCGCCAAGACCGTTGAGGCCGCCGTACAGGCCGCCTGCGAGGCTCTCGGCGTTGACCGTGATGACATCAACGTAAGCTACGAAGTCCTCGAATTCCCCACCCGCAAGCTGTTTAAGACCATTCCCGCCAAGGTCCTCGTGAAGGTCGAGGAGCCCGAGGCGGAAAAGCCGGCTGAAGTTTCCACAAAGCCCGCCGAGGTTGTTGAAATCTCTGACGAGACCGCCCCTGAGATACAGAAGGAGGTCGTCGAGGATATGGTCGAGGAGGCTGAGTTGGCCCCCGTCCCCGGTGAGGAGGTCGAGGTTCCCCTTGACATCGACGCCGACCCGCGCCTGCAGGCCGCCGTTGACTACCTGACCCCGATCTTCAACCTGATGGGTGTGGAAAACTTCACCTTCACCGCTGTCAAGAAGGGCGCTGCCACGGTCCTGAAGGTCTCCGGCGAGCACATGGGCGCGCTGATCGGACGCCGCGGCGAGACGATGGAGTCCCTGTCCTACCTCGCCAGCCTCGTTGTGAACCGCATGGAGGGCCCTTACGTCAAGCTGGGCCTGGATGTCGGCGGCTACCGCAACAAGCGCGAGGACGACCTCTCTGCCCTTGCCAGGCGCATTGCAGACCGCGTCATCCGCACGGGCTGCTACTATGAGATGGAGCCGATGAACCCCTACGAGCGCCACATCATCCACACGGCCATCGCCGAGATCGACGGTGTGCGCAGCGAGAGCAAGGGCGACGGCCCGGCCCGCCATGTGGTGCTGTACTCCACCGACCCCGATGCCTGCAACCTGCCTGACCGCGACAACGCCCGCAACCAGCGCGGCGGACGCCGTGACGGTGGCCGCGGTCCCCGCCGTGACAACCGTGGCGGACGCGGCCCCCGCGGCCCGCGTAAGGGCGGCAGAGGCCCCCGCTACGGCGCTGGTCCCCGCCGCGACAACCGTGGTGGCCCCCGCTACGGCGGCCCGCGCTCCAGCGTGCCCGCCCGCGAGTTTGCGGATGCCCCGCGCGACCCCGCAGCCAAGCCGATGGCACCCAAGACCACCGAGCGCATCCACGACGGTGACGATTTCGCCTTCGGTAAGATCGAGTTTTAAACAACAGTGTTGAAAAAGCAGCTGTCCCTGTGCGGGTAGCTGCTTTTTGGCTTTTATGCGAGCGAAGCGAGCACAGAAAGCCTCCCCTCACAGGACAGACTCCCCCGATACGGGGGAGGTGGCGCGTAGCGCCAGAAGGGGAGCGGTGGCCGCGCGCTTGCGCGCAGGCCGGAAGGGTCCCGACGGGCCTCCCGCAGCCTCCCGTTCCCCCCTCTAAACTCTTTCCACACCGTTTTCCACAGTGATGTTGAAAACTCTTATTTTTCCACCGTTCACAACCGGCTATACATGGGGCAAAAATGAACCGTTTGTAAACAAGATATAGGCGTAACCACGGCCCAGCACCCCTACAGGTACCCCTTTTCCACAGGAAAACCGGTTTTCAACCGTTTCCCGGGGTTTTCCCTGTGGAAAACTCGTGAAAACTGTGGAAAACTATAAAATAACGGTGTTTCGCAGAAAACGAGCGGAACTTTTTGCGAAAGGCTCTCTGCAGATCTTATTTTCCTGTTGAAAATGTTGAAAACTGCCTATAGTTGTAGAACCCCGCGGTGGAAAAGTCCGAAATGTTGTTAAAAACACAGATGTAGCCGTACTGAAAACAAAGTGGGATGCAGTCGGTTATCAAACGTCCATGCCCGGCAACGAGGATACATTTTCAACCGTATGGCCAGCCCAATGTTGAAAGAAAAACAACAACCGGCGAACGGCATCCCACATAAACTCGCGGGCGGCATATATGCCGCCCCTACCGCGCTTACGTGAATGACATCCGTAGGGCGGGGTGCCCGCACCCCGCCGCAAGTTCACGCGGCTACCCGTCAACGGGCAGCCACCCGCGTAGGGGGCGGCGTCCCCGACGCCCCGGAAACCTCCTGTTGTCGCCCATCCCCGGGACACCCCCCGGGCCGGGCATGCCCGGCCCCTACCGCGCGGCGGTGGGCAAGCCCCATGCCGTCCGCAAACGCCCGCGGAGGGGTCAAGACCCCTCCCTACGGACTGACCCATCAACGAGTTCCCGCCCCCCCTGCCGCGCGGCGGTGCGGGAACGGCGACAAAAAAACCGAGGCGATCCCTTTTCCCGGGACTGCCTCGGTTCTTTATATAAGGCGATATAAGCGCTTAATCGTGCCGGATGGCTTCCAGCGCACTGATCCTGACCGCCTTGTTTGCGGGCAGGATACCGGCTACCAGGCCCACCAGCGTGGCGAATACCAGCGCTGCCAGCATGAGCCAGGGCGGGATGATCGAAATGGCCGCGCTGCCGCCCCCGTCCATGTAGTAGTACCCGCCGCCCATCATGCCGGACAGGTCCAACCCGCCGCCCTGACCGAACGCCGCTAAAATTGTGGAAAGGTTGTTCAGCACAAAGCTGGCCAGCAGGCTGAACGCTACGCCGATCAGCCCGCCGATAAACCCGATGGTCGAGCTTTCCAGCAGGAACATCGTGCGGATGCTGCCCAGCTCACAGCCCAGCACCTTCATGACGCCGATCTCCCGGGTGCGCTCATAGATGGCCATCGTCATGGTGTTGATGATGTTGATGGCCGCCACAAACAGCGAGACCGCCGCGATGCCGCCGAAGATCATCTGGCTTTTTATGACCTGCTGCTGCATCTCCTCGCGCTGCTGGTTCATCGAGTAGGTGTTGGTGAAGCCCAGCTCGTGGATGGCCGTCTCAACGTCGGTGACGTTCTTCAGGTCATCGACCTTGACGTAGACCTGCTCGTAGCTCTTTTCCTCGGTCTTGGTTTTGGTCATGTCGTTGTAGACCTTTTGCAGCATCTTCATGTCCTGAATGCGCAGCACAATGCCGCTCTGGGTCCAGTAGCCCTTGGCACCGTCCGGCTCCAGCACGCCCACGACCTCCAGCTCCCAGCTGCGGGTCTTTTCGGTGGAGCCCTCGCCGGTCCGGATGGTCAGGGTCATCTTATCCTTGTCGATGTCCACAAAGGGCGGCAGCTCCTTGCCGTTGGCATCGGTCTGGCCCTGCCAGCGGTAGCGCTTGGGGCTGTTGGGGCTCTTGCGCGAGTCCTGAAACTCATACCCGGTGGACCCGCCGACCAGAATCTGTAATTTCGCCGCCTTCTCGCTGGCGGGGGTGTTCGTGAGCCAGCTGCCGCTCTGCAGGGCGAAGCCCATCGGCTCCAGTGCGGTGGGGTCGATGCCGATCAAATTGTAAATTTCCATCGTGTAGCGGTCATTGCGGCCCGCCGTGATGGTGCCCTCCAGATTATACGCCTGCGCGTAGGGCGTGGCCGCCGCCACATGGGGGATCTGCTTGATGCTGGCGATGGCCGCGTCGTCCAGATACAGCGGCTTGCCGTCGCTGCCGACCATCGTGCCGTAGCCGTAGATCTGCACCTGGGTCAGGTCGCCCCAGCTTTGCAGCATCTCCTCGTTGGTTTTGGTCTGGGCGATGCCCAGCGAGATCATCAGCACGACCATGCAGGTGCCGATGACGACGCCGACGAGCGTCAGCGCCGTGCGGCCCTTGCGGCGCAGCAGGTTGCGCGCCGACAGGCTGATTTCATCAGAGATCTTCATCGCTGTCCTCTGCTTCCAGCGCGGCCAGTGCCTTGGCCTTTTTGCGCTTGCGTACCACGACCACAATGACCACGATCACGACCGCTGCGCCGCAGACACCGATGAGCACCCACGCCCAGACCGGCATACCGGTCTGCTCGGGCTGGGTGTCGTCCATCGACGGGTCATAGTTGAAGTCGTCCATGTTCATCTCCTCGGCACTGACAGAGAAGTCCTTCGAGATGGTCTGCGGGTTGCCGGAGGCATCCTCGTAGTTCAGCGTGATGATGCCGCTGACCGTGCCCGCGGCATCGGGGACGATGTCAAAGTCCACGCTGCCCTCGGTGCCGGCGGCCAGGTTGCCGAGGTACTGGTAGCCGCCCGCACCCAGATTCGTGCCGGTCAGGCGGGCTTCCAGATTGCTGACAGGGTTCTTGCCCTTGTTGACGTAGGAGAGGGAGACGCTGCCGGTGTCACCGACATAGATCGTGTCGCCGGACAGCTCGAGCTGGCCGACCTCAAAGCGGTCGGGCTGGCTGACGGGCACGGAAATCGTTGTGGTGCCGCTGACCTCCTTGCCGGTGACAGAGCCGGTGCCGGTCATGTTGACGGTGATGCTGGCCACCGTGCCGGTAAAGCCGGAGGCGGGCATGACCTGGAACGTGACGTCCCGGGTCTGCTTGGGGCAGATGGTGCCGAGGTAGCTGGACAAGCTGCCGCCGTTCAGGGAGATGTTCTCGGGCAGCGTCAGCGAGACGATGACGTCGTTGAGATTCTCATTGCCGTCGGTGGCGTAGAGGCCGAGGGAGAGGTCGAACGCCTGCCCTGCGGTGACGCTGTCGCCGTAGCTGGAGGTGCGCACGAGCAGGTTGGGCGAGGTCGTCTGGTCCTTGTCCACGCACTGGCCCAGCGTGACGCTGAACTGCTGCAGCGGCTTGGCGGTGTCGAGATAGGACAGGTTGATGGACAGCGTGTTGCCGCCGCCGTTGTAGATGACGTCGCGGAACAAAATGACGTAGCTGTAATAATTATACTGCGCGTTCGCCGCAACCTCCTCCGGCGAGGCCGAGCCGTTGCGGACGTTCTGCAGGCGGGTGGCGTTGGGGTCGTCGTTGCTGTCGAACAGCTGGCCGATCTCGCCGGTGCCGGTGTAGGTGAACACGGCGGAGTTGATGCGCGCGGAGATCTCCTCCGGCTTGACGCAGTACCGCGCCGAGGCGTGGTCCACGACCTTGAGCACGATGTTGATCTTATCACCGACCTGCACGGTGGTGACCTCGCCGCCCGCAGTGTCGGTGACGGAGTAGGCGGAGACGTAGACGCCGTCGGAGCTGGTCGTGTCAATGGCCGCCGTCGGCGTGGGGGTGGGGGCGGTGACATCCGGTGTGGTGACGTCGTCTGCCATAACCGGCGCACACAGCGCCGCCGCCAGAGCAAAGGCGGTCAGCAGGGAAAATAGGCGTTTCATGGTAAGTTTGTACCTCCGGGTTTATGTGAGTGTTTTTTCAAATAATAAATAACAAATAAAAAATAATAAATATGGGGTGCCGCCCGCGGCGGCACATTAGAAAAGGCGGAGACATTCCGAAAATGCGCGGTAGAGGGCGGCGTCCCCGACGCCCCGTTTTGTTTGCGCCCTCGGGCGCAAACTCCACCTTCTTTATTATTTATTATTTCTTATTTTTTATTTGCAAGACTGCCGGTCGTCTCTTTTGCTGCCTCCCCGCCAATATCCAGATTCCCTTCCAGATCGGCAAAGAGGGCGTGGCGGTTTTTCTTCTTCGTCTCCTCGTCCTGCACGACGTTGGAGCAGACCTTGCCGTCCAAGATCGTCACAATGCGGTCCGCGCACTCGGCCAGATCCGGCTCGTGAGTGACCATAACGAACGTGACACCGCTGTTTTTGGACATTTCCAGCATACGGTACAGCACCTGCTTGCTTGTGCGGGAGTCAAGGTTTCCTGTCGGCTCATCGGCAAAAATGACCTTGGGACTGCTGACGAACGCGCGGGCAATGCCGACGCGCTGCTGCTGGCCGCCGCTCATCTCGGTGGGCAGGTGGTTGGCGCGGCCCAGCAGACCCATGGATTTCAGCTCTTTGCGGGCGCGGGCCAGACGGGTCTTTTTGTCCACACCCTTGAACATCAGCGGCAGGGCGACGTTCTCCGCCGCCGTCATGGTGGGCAGCAGGTTGTAGCTCTGAAAAATGAACCCCAGGTGCTGCTGGCGGAACTCGGCCAACTCGTTCTCGGTCATTTTGCTGATCTCGTGCTTTCCTATGTATACCTTGCCGGACGTCGGCTTTTCCAGCCCGGCCAGCTGGTTCAGCAGTGTGGACTTGCCACTGCCCGACTGGCCGACGATACAGCAGAACTCGCCCTTTTCTATCGACAGATCGACATTATTCAGCGCAACGACGCGCTCCTTGCCGACGGCATAGACCTTGCGCAGTTTCTCTGTACGGATGATTGGTGCCAAACGCACACCTCCTTACGTGCAATATATCACATATTGTATCATATTTCGACGACGGTGGGAAGATGGGGAAGTTGTAAAATCTGTTCTTTTCCTATATAATAGACGACAAAAAGGGGGCAGACGTTACCATGGAGTACACAATTCATCCGATTGCGCATATCCGCACGGATTTTACGGATAAATTCGGCATCCCGCGGCAGAGCGGGCTGGTGCCGGAGCTGACGGCGCGCATCGTGTTTGAGCCGGAATACCGCGACCCGAACGCGCTGGCCGGCATCGAGGGGTATGACCGGCTGTGGCTGATCTGGCAGTTTTCCACCGTGGCGGCAGAGTATGCCGCGGGCAAAAGCTGGCGGCCCACCGTGCGCCCGCCGCGCCTGGGCGGCAACGAGCGCAGCGGCGTCTTTGCGACCCGCAGCCCCTACCGCCCGAACGCGCTGGGGCTTTCCTGCGTGGAGCTGGCGGGCGTCGAAAACGGCGAGCTGATCGTCCGCGGCGCGGACCTTTTGGACGGCACGCCGATCTTCGACATCAAGCCGTATCTGCCCTATGTGGACGCCTACCCCGATGCTCGCGGCGGATTTACGGACACGACAAAGGAATACGCTTTGCAGGTGGTTTGCCCCGACGCGCTTTTGTGCAAAGTGCCGGAAAACAAGCGTGCTGCTTTGTCCGGTGTGCTGAAAAACGACCCCCGCCCCGCCTACCAGCACGACCCGGAGCGGGTGTACACGCTGGATTTCGGGGAGAATAAGGTAAGGTTCAGCGTGGACGGGGATGTGCTGACGGTGCGGGAGATTTTGTAAAAAAGGATGTTTTTTGCGCGGGCGAAGGACGCGAGAAAAGCCTCCCCTCACAGGGGAGGTGGCCGCGAAGCAGGCCGGAGGGGCT